>ENA-UOYA01000334-UOYA01000334.1-activated-sludge-metagenome-genome-assembly--contig:-NODE-334-length-65062-cov-7.632086_pt1 | contig 65062 bp, 93 predicted proteins | sample MGYA00238163_ERZ764804 | MGnify/ENA primary metagenome ERZ764804 (study PRJEB28919, sample SAMN05720223) | activated sludge metagenome | isolation source: Anaerobic digester | place: Hong Kong...
GAATTGACAACCGCCGGTGTCAGGGTGGCTCCCCACAGGTCAGATAAGCCGCCAATGGAAACCCACGCAAGGGACGACGTCAGCGAACCGACATTGGATTTGGTCGTTCCAAGTTTGGTCGTTCCATTGAACAGAGAAATGTAATCAATGTCACCGGAACCGGCGTTTTTACATTTCACCACCGCCGATAAACCCACAATCGTGTTGGCGCTCGGGATATTGAGCCCGAACCCTCTGGTAATCAGCCAGTAACTAATATGGATATGAGAAGCGCAGTTCCCATCCTCGGCCAGACAGTAGCTTGCATTGGTCCATGCCGTGCTGGTCCCTTCACGCCATTCCTCATAACTGGTCGCAAGACCGGATAACGTTTCGAGTGTAACTGCCATTATGCGTGTACCACCTGAACCTGTTCGGGTTTAAAGAAAATGGTTTTGGCCGTTAAAGCATGGCCAAGATACTGAATGACGCTGTTGGTAGCCGTCGGCGCCGTCTGGGTCATGGTGTTACCGTTTGTTCCGGTTGTTGAAAGGTAAATTCTGCCACCTGGGGTCCAGTTCCAGCTGTCGTTCCGCACAACGCCGCGGATCAGGAACTTACCGGAACTATTGGCGCCAATCGAACTTTGAGAACACATGAACATACCATCCGCATTGGCAATCGCGTTCGCTTTGGCGATTGCCATCTTTCCGCTGCTGTCAATGCGTACCACGTCGCCAAAAACCAGAGCGGAAGCCGCGGTGAGCTCGATCTCTTCGCCGGAAACGGTCTGATTGACCGCCGGCGACGCCACAAAGAACGTCGGGTCTCCTGGGTCTCCCTTGACCGCCAGCGGGGAGAAATAAGCGGTATTGGTGGGTACGTTTCCGGTTGAGGCCTGAATACAGATGTATCCAGAACCCTGATAGGAGACAATGTCATCTACGACGTAGGAAGTGGACGGCGAATATTCACCGCGCCATTGCGCACCTTTGTCGCCCTTTTCACCGGTGACCCCGATCGCTCCGACAATGGTCAGGTTCCAGTCATCGTAAGAACCAGAACCGCCGACGTTGGTGACGTTCATGGTTAGTACGTTGCCATTGTAAAAGGTGACGTTCCCATCCATGTAATTGTTGGGATTGGCTCTGCTCGCGGCTCTCAACCGTGACCCGACTGTCCACGCCATTCCCATCGGGACTGTGAAGGTCTTGCTTCCGGTCTCGATCAGAAGCATGCTGTCGGATTGACCGATGGCATCCACGGCGGGCAGGTCCCGCCATGACCCGTCACCATACAATACCTTATTGGCATCGCCAGCTTCCGGCGCCGGAACTGCACCGGATTTCCCGCCGTTTCCTGTGTCTCCCACGAACGGAGAGAGATGGATCACATCGTCAACGATGGACAGGCCGTCCTCAATATCCGCGGTGATGAGGTTGGTGTTCTGGTTGTTCACCTGAACGTCTCCGGTAACCACCGTCCCGCCGTGCAGGATGGTGATGTCCCCTTTCATATCCATGTCGCCAACCAGTTCCAGCTCGGATGTCAGCATTTCGTATCCGGCGGGAATGGTATACAGCTCGCCGTACAGAACCGTGCGGCGTGAAAGGCCGTCCGCGGGTTCAAATTCAACCCCGCTCACCACCGAACCTGGAACCCACTGGCTGCCGTTGAAAACCAGGCTCGAACCCACCAGAGCGCCGGATGGATCAATGAGCACGTCATCCGCGACGCCCAGCCGCTTGTTGTTCAAAAGCAGATTGTCCTTCGCCAGCGATAAGACCCCGTCGGCCTTCACGGTCACGGCGCTGCTGATGGCAGTCTGTTTTTCAATGACCAGCGGCGTCCTGTTACTTCCGACGTCGGAAATGACGAATTGCCCGCTGTTGTCAATGCCCAGCTTGAAATCAGCCAGTGCGTTCTTGATTTCGCCGTACACCTGATACCCGTGCGCCGCAACTATTCTGGCAATGATCCCATTGAGATCGCCAGAGTTGATGTCCAGCAGGCTGGTCGGATTGGTGTTGATCCCGATTTTTTCGGCATTGAGATATTCCAGCTCCACACCACCGATAGAATTGGTACGCAGGATCTTCGCCGCCGGCCCAGGGGCAGAGGAAGCGTCAATCCTGTGCGTGTGCGCCCCGAGAGGTTCATTGTTGGTGAAAACCGACAGCGTCCCTGGCGTGTCAATGCGATTGGTCGTGGTCACGCTGAGGTTAATGCCGGTTGAGGTAAAGCCGGAAAGCACAATCGGCCGGCCTTCGTTCCAGATGATCGGCACCTCCGAACCTGGAACCAGGCTATCCACTCCACCGATAACCTCAACATGCCGGATCATGTTCGGCGAAGAACCGATGGTGATGTCAACCCGCTCGCCGTCAATCCCGCGCACAATCGCCGTGTCAACCGTCTTTCTCTGCGATTGAATGATGGATTTAATGCCGTTGGTTATACTCATACCATGTCCTCTCTCGGGATCCGTCCGGAGATCTGCATGTCATACCCGATCTCTTCTTCGGTAATTTGAAGAATGTAGTTAATGTTGTCCACGATGATGCGTTTTACGTCTCCGGCGATGTTGACGTAAACCATGTCGTTGGGCTCAATACGCGGATCGGCCGCGCCTACCAGCGTCCTTGATCCAACCCGAGAACCGTATTCCAGCAGGATGATGTCGGTGTAATACTGCGCGTCAATCTCCGAATTGATCTCATCCACGTTCTGCATGTGGAAGATGTTGCCATAATTGACCATCATCTCTGTGTCAAAATTTTCGTTAATATCCGTCCCTTCCAGACGCAGGCGGGTGATCAGGTTGGTGTCCGTGTCCGACAGCTCGCCGGTCACGGCCAGCGCGTAAGGCGTGTGGATGTCGTTGACGTTCTGGCGCGCCTGATAGATGCGCAGGCGTCCGTCTTTGTCATCCTGATACCAGAAACGCTTGTTGTTGATCAGATTGTCCAGCAGCGATTGACCCTTCTGTCCGGCGTCCAGAATGTAGTTGTCGATCCTCAACGATGCTTCCGGAATGTAAACCGGTATTGAAGCGTTTTCCGTTCCGGTGATGGTGAAATACGGGCCATTCACCGCGTAATCCTCATCTCGGATCGTGAAGGAATAAATGAACTTGCCGCAGCACCAGATCGAGAGATGACGATCGAAATAAGTCACTTTGGTCTCGCCCAGCAGCGGATGGTCAAGGGCAAACCGCTCCCGCAGTGTTGATCCGAAACAGTAATCCAGATGATCTGATGTGATCACCAGATTGACCCCATCGCTGTTTTCCGCATACCGGCGGCCAGATAAAACCACCGTACCGGTTAACGACGGCAGGTTCAGCAGAACGGTCAGGTTGCGGCGGTCGATTACCGGATTGGCAAGCGCCGGAATGATCGTTTCTGGATACAGACTGGCACCCACCGTCTCCAGAATTCCGGCCTTGCGAGCAATCTTTCTCGTCATCTCTTCCAGACAGATGTCCTCTTCCGAAGAATAAAATTGCGCCAGATCCACCACAACAAACGGCCGGTCACGGTAAATGTGAATGGTGTCGGCGCTGTGAGAGGCGGCAAGCGTGTCATTCTGCGCACGTTTTACATTTAATAAGGTGGGCACCACCATCAGAATGGACGTGTCGTCAATGATGTTTCTCGGCTGGCGGTCGACGTAGAATTTACACACGTCCGGCCCGTGCTCGTAACCGGAAATGGTGAAGAAGGTGCCCTTTCCGGTGCCTTCCGTGACCACAAGCCCCATGTTGTTGTAATAGTTGGCTTCGCTGGACAGGGCGGGGATGGTTTTCACATGCACCACGCAGCTTTTCCCGTAAGGTTCGCCGTTGTCAAACAGCCGGAAGGGGATGTCTCCGGTCTGCGTGGTAAAAATATCCTTTTCTTCAGAAAAGGTTTCTGTCTGCCCGCCGGTGTAGGTGGGCAGTCCGCCGACAAAGGTGGCATAATGATTGACATAATCCTGATTGATCGCCGGAGAATTGCTGCGGCGCAGAACCAGGTAATCGCCGGAATGGATTTCCAGCCCGTTGAACTTCGCGGTGACCCACCCGCCATTTACAGGCACGTTATCCGCGGAAATGGATGCCGAACCGATACGCTGCCCCAGCGGGTAGGTGGAAGTGCGCGGCCCGCGCCAGATGTCGACCGTCAGGTCGTCCTCGGGGTAGCCGATCTTTTTGGCATACACGGAAACCGCGTTCAGATAAGCGTTCGCCGAAAGCGTGAAACGCTGAACGGCATACGTCCGATCTGCACGGCTGATGCCAAATTCAAGAGGCAGACTGCCAATCACTTCGTAGGACTGGCAAATTTTTCCATAGGTGTTTTCAAGCGGACCGACCAGCTCGTTTTTCGATTTGCCGTTGTAGGTCATTCGCTCGCTGTCGATGATCACCTCATCGGCAGCGGGGAACATTGAATTGTCGTGCACGCCGATGATCTCGGCGTCCGAAGCAAGCTCGTAGGCGGTGTTGTGCGGGGTGATGTTGTTGCAGAAGATCGCTCCATGACCGCTGTTCTCGTGTTTCCACGGCAGCACGTCATAACTTTCAAATGTGTAAGCCAGAACCGATACCCATTCTGTCGAAGCGTCGGCGCGAATGAAAACTCGGATCCGGCCGTCGATGAATTGGATCATCAGCCAGTAAGGAACGTCAAAGGTGATGTTGTAAGGAACAGAGGTGATCCTGATCCATTCGCTGTCATCCAGCAGGTATAAGCCGATCCCTTCTGTCCCGAAATGTTCGGTGTCGCCGTAGATGGCGAAGATCCCGTTGTGACCGTGCTGGTCATCCTTGACCTCTTCCATCTTGATGCCCAGCCGGACGGAAGCGTCATAGGTACTTTCCATGTAATAATTCAACCCGACGCCAAAACGAACCTTGAAATCTCCCGACTGGCGGGTGAACCTGGCTCTCATCAGGCCATTGGTTGCGGTTTTGGCGGTGGTATACAGGAAGCCATCTTCATTCAAATTTTTCAGGTACAGGCCTTCTCCGTACTCATCCCAGTCTCCCGCCGTGCGCACCACTTCGTCGTATTCGGCGGGTTTGGTGGAAACTTTGGTTTGAGACCAGTAGTCGTACGAAGCATCGCTTTCCCATTGGCCGAGGCGTTTCAACGCGATGGATTTCGCGTTTAGCTGAAGTGATTTTTCCTGGTTGTAGTTGGAACGCGGGAGCGCATCAATGCCGAATGTGCCCAGTTTGTGATATTCGTTGTTGACACTCACCTCAAAATCGACTTCGGCGCCGGCTTTGAGCGCCGGATGTGTCAGGGTATTTTTGATCTGCGATGAAAGAGAGAAAGCGTTGCTGGCGGCGCAATTTACATTGGCCGCCAGAATATCTTCCGTGACCGCCTTCAGGCTGGGGTTATCCACTCCCACCGTCATGGTGGGAAGGGAGCGGAAACGGAGCGTGTGCCCCACATACCAGAGATAATCCCCGAAGAGATGCAGCTTGCCGGTGGTCGCTTCCACATTTTCCGGTCGGATGAACAGGTCGCGGCCAAAGGTGAATTCTTCCGGCCCGATCAGATACACGTGCATGGAAACACCGTAAGTGCGTTTCAACACGCCGGTTACAAAAACCCTGCCGTTGATGATCGTGGCCGATGACATGCGGAACAGGGACATATCGTCCACCACGTCCATCGGAACAACCATTTTGAGTTCAGACCAGAGCGAGCCCACCTTTTTCAGGTACAGCGTACGCTTTTCGGTGTTATCCAGCAGATAGATGTAATCCACTCCGTTCAAACGAACGGCGTCGGCGATGTTCAGGGTACAGGTCTTGCCGTACACACGGCCTTCCCATGCCACATCCGCGCCGTTGATGTCATGATAGTGGACTTCCTTCATCGCGTATGCGCTCGCGTTGTCGTTGACAGTCACAGCATAAAATTCAGTCAGGGAAACCGGCGCCGGCGTCACCGGAACGGCGTAGGTGAGCCCTGTGGAAACCGGTGAACCGAATACGCCATTGGCGTAATCGGCATAATAAATGACGCCGTTCGTCCACTGATAAAACAGGCGGTTCTGGTGCAGCCCGATCCTCGAAAGGGGATAGATCGAAATCCCCGCCGCCGTGACCACGCCGTTTAGAAAATCGGCGTTTGCTTCAGGGTAATACCCGAAATAAACCTGGTTCCCGCTGGAGACCAGCACGCGCAGCAGGCCGCCGTTCACCATCTCACTGTCCTCGCAGGTTTCTACGATACTTTCCGACGTCGGAAGTGCCGAAAACCGCAGCAGGGTATCGCGGAAAGTCATCCTCGCCTTGATGGTGCGGACCGCTTTGAGCGCTTCGGTGTAAGCTACGTTTCTCATTCCACAAACTCCATCAGGGTCACGGGAATTCGATACACATTCGATGCGCCATCCCATTTCGGGCTGATGCTGGTTTGTTTCATCGGCCCGTAGACGATCACCTGATAGGACGCGCCAAAGTGATCGGTAAATGAAAGAGGAGACCGCTTCAGCACCGAAGCAATCAGGTCGTCAATGGAACCGAAGCCATCTTCAGGCGTTACACGTGCTTCGATGGTTCCTGCCCATTGTTTAATATCGCCGGCGGCGAACGCCGCGTCAGATTTTCCGGAGAGGGTCATGCGGAAGGACGTGGGCACGTTTACAATCGGCGTCCAATCCTTCGCCATTGTCCGGTATTTATACCCATCAAGTGTGATGTAATTGTTCATTAATTCCCTCCGCTGTTTGGCATGAGGCTCAGTTCTTTAATCATGGCACGAATTTCTCTCGCCTTATCTGCGCCTTGAGGTTTGTTCAGCTCTTTGACGATTTCCAGTATGGTATTCAGCACAGGCGCAGATTTGGTTTCGGAGATGATCTTGAAAAGCCCGTTTATGCGCTCAAAACCAGGTTCAGCCTTCACGGAATTGTCGGCAATTTCCTTGCTGAGTTCAGCGCCCTTCGCCGCCAGTCCAGCTGATTGAAGCTGCAAATCCAGCTGGTCTTTTTGATATTTGCGCTGAAGGTCAATGATCTTTTCCTGCAGATCGTACTGCTCCTGATATTCCTTCTTCCGGCGGTTGAAATCCTCGGTATCAAACTGGTAGAGGGTCTCGCGCTGTTTTTTATTGAGCTCAAAACTTTCTTTGTCGAGATCCATCAGTTCAAGCTGATATTCGCGTGTCTTTCGGTAGCGTTCATCTTCCAGAGACCAGGTTTGCTCCTGGCGTTCATGCTGCTTGTCAATCTGTTCGCTTTCCAGATTGAAGGAGATCGTCGCGCGCTCTTTCTGTTTGACCAGTTGACGGCGCTGACGGCCGGATGAATAACGGATATTCAGATCGTAATCTTCCATCTGCCAGCCGTAATTCAATCCCCGCATCTGGTCCTGGTAATCCCAATCTTCCTGCGACCATTCGCGCTGCATAAGAGACTGGTTGTAGTTAAAGGCCATACTCCACAGGTTGTAATTCTGCGAAGTGATCATGCGCTGGTAAGTGTTGTTTTCGCGCGCAATGTTCATCTGGTTGGTGAACTGCATGCGCCGTGACTGGGAACGGAAATCAGCCTGCTGGTATTCGTACTGTTTCTGGCGCTGGACGTCCTCGTAATACCACGCGGAGCCTTCCCCTGGGTTATCCCACGTTCCTGAACCCCAGTAATACTGCTGGGCCAAGCGCACGCCGGCAGCCTGAAGGCCGGCACCAGCCATAGATAATTGATACCGTTCTTCGTTATAGGCCAGCTGAACCGCAGACTGCCCGCCTTCCAAAAAGGCTTTTGTATATGTGTCCGATAGCCCCATACCGCGCAGGTATTTCTCGGCAATCTTTTTATTCCATCCAGATTGAGCATTTAATCCACCAATTGCCATGAACCGAGACAGCTCGCCGGCGTTTTTGGCCGTATTGTAATTGGCCGTCAGATAATCGTAGCCATTGGTATTGATGGATGAAACGCCCCATTGATCGGTGAAGTTAAACGCCGAGCTTCCAAAATCCTGCGTGATCAGAGACATGGATCGCTGATCCATCTGCATCGCGCTGGTGAAGTAAAGGCTCTGGGCGTTGGTCAGGTTCACACCGGATAGCTGGCTTGTGGTTAAATCAACCGCCTGTTCCACTGTGTATCCGCTGGTTACGTATGCCTGGGACAGGTATGGACTGGCAGACAGGACATTGCTGGGAACACTTTCGCTCAAAACGCGGGCGGCCCGTTGAACGGTCAAACTGTCCGCTTCACCGCCAAATGTTTTTGAGGTTTCAAGTAATTTCGCCAGCGTATTGGCCTGAAGTCCTGATAAATTGTAAGTGCTCACAACTTTCGCGCCGATACCGGCAAACGATGGATCGGCGCCCAGTTGTTCTTGAATGGTTTTTCCAAACCTGTTGGTAACTTCGGCGCTGTACGATAATTCGGTCAGTTCATTTTCGGATGTCGCGCTGAAGTATTCCTGAGCTTTTCCGTAAAAGGCTTTTGTGCCAGGGAGAAATCCATAATTTCCAGCGTATGCCGCCGCTTCTGCCACGTACTTTTCCAGAGCGCGTCCCATATTCACGGATTTTCTGGCGATGTCATACCGTTCTTCAATACTGATATTACCAAACATTCGTTTCGCCAGCAGAAGTCCACGATACGATGGGTCGAATTCCTCTCCTGTGATGCTGGCAACCTCTTCAGCGGCTTTGCGTATCTCTTTAACTTCAGGAGGCTCGTAAGCTTTCGAATAAAGGCCGTCAACGGCTTCGTCGCCATATCTTTCTGCAAAGAAGGAACCATCAAAGTCGCGGGCGGATGACATGAACTGTATTGCCATCTTCTTGGTTTCTTCTTGCATATTTTCGGCGTAGGATTGAGGTAGCCCCCAAGTGCTTAATTTATAAGTATTCTGGGCGCGTTTGGATTGGTCAGAACCAAACTGATACCGTTGATCAAGATCAATGGCGTAATTGATCCGATTAATCGTTGCCTGATCAACCCCATCTTCTTTCATCAACTGGGCAACAGTCTTACCGGTAGCTTTAGAGCGAGTATATAACTGGTTTACATAATCGGAGGCAAGCGCCTTTCTCTTGCTTCTTTTACCGGAAAAGGTATCTAATATTTCCTGCCATGTGTTGCCTGGGGTTTTGACATACCCATCTGGCAGAGAACCTTGCGCCTTTTCAACAGCATTTGTTACCTCATAAACTATACCGGCAGCCATGACGGTTCCCGCTATAATACCACCAACAACAGGAAGCGCCGCGCCAAGAGTTGTTCCAGCGCCACCAACCATCGTGCTTAAAGCTGCAGCACTCATGAAAGCAGAACCGGCTGTTCGTGCATAAGTCCAAGAACGGCCGACCCAGTCGTTTCCACTTTGCGATAATTCATATCCGGTGTTCCTAAAACCACCAAGGACCTGATATGTCGTTCTGTTAAAATATTCTTTTGAAATATTTTCGCGCGTCGCCTGACCGGTATAAGCATCTACCGCTGGTAAAGCGTTTGCGTTGCCTAACGCGATAATGCTGCCAATGTTGGAGAGAGTTTTTTCGTACGCTTCAACTTCCTGCATCATGGGCTGCATGCCCATTGACCAGGCGCGCTTGAGTAGGTATGCGCCGTAGAACAAATTGCCGGCGCTGCTCTTGAAAGGCAGCATCGGAGAGCCGCCGTCAGAAGAAAATTTGCTTTTCCAGAATTTGCTATTGCTATACTGAATACCACCAAGCTGGAATGAGACCTCTTCTCCATCACTTCCGACGTCGGAAATGACCGTGGCCTGCTCGGAAGCCATCATCCTTTTGGCATCATTCAGGCTGAGACTGGCCAGCCTGGGATACAATACCTGAACCTTCTGAAAATCCTCAATGGTCTTGAGCTTATAGGAACTTCTTGAGAGGAAATCGGCTTTTGGATCTTTCAGATTGACGCTGCCGGTTTCAGATAAGATGGCATCCTCAATAACGCCTCGGGCTGAATTTAAGAGGGTTCTGACCGATTGGCCGGCCTGATTGGCAACTTCAACCGACGAAACCTTTTCCATCGCTGCGGAATAATTGGATACAACCTTTCCAATCCCTTCATAAAGCCGTTTCAATAGGGTGGCCGCCGCTTCGGTTGAATTTTCAGGAAGCGGGCCGTTTAAATAATTGGTCAGCTCAGTAACCATGTTGGACAGCTGGCTCTGATTGGCAATTACAACTCCGCGGCGATTAACCAGATTGTATCCACTTTCATCGCGGATAATTCGCCCTTCGTAGAAATCCGAGCTGACATTGCCGGTATAACCGCTATATAATATGGAGCCGTTATCTGAACGCAGCCGATTGATAGCACGGCTAAGTCCTTCGTTAAGATCTGCACCGCCAGGTACGCTGGTTCGGCGGCGGGCCTTATCCGCGTGGTACGCAATCAGGTCACGGATTTCTTTTGGAACTTTCTGGTAAACACCCAGCGCCTTCAGCGTGTTCTCAACGTCAATCGCCCGTTCTGGCAGCTCGGTGGTGTTAACGTCAATCCACTTTTGGATACCGCGCGCCACCGCTTCCTGGTTCTGCGGGCTTTTCCAATCAAACGACTGGTAGTAAATTCCATTGGCGAATTCCATCAAGCCAGTTTCAGGATTGTTGATACCAGGAACAATACCGGTCTCAATCCCGTTTTCGCGGATGGCCTTTTGAAGTTGATTGGCATACGTCCAAATGGTCTTTTTATCGTAAATCGCTTTGCCATCCTGCACAAACATTGGATAAATGGCTCTGGCAAATTGCTTGGCGTTCAATGTGCTGGCGAGATCAGCCAAACCCATTGCATAGGCAGTAATCTGTGCCTGAACCAGCTCTGGATTGTTCAATTTTTCCATCGCTTTTTCAAGCGTTCTGGACCATTTCAGGTCCGCAATCACTACCTTGCCATCTGACTTGCGAATACCAATGATGTCAGGTTTGAACGCCACGTCAATCCCGAGACTGGGAACCTGCTCTGCGCTGGCGACAATGCCTGGGCTTTCCTTGCTGGTATTCTTGATCACCCATTCCAGCTGGATGCGTTCGGCGGCTTCCTGCGCGAAGTTTTCCTCAAAACGATTACCGGCTTCAATAAACTGCTTGTCAATGGGATCGACTAACTTGCCGGATACATTGAAATGATAACGGGCAAGGCTTCTGGCAATATTGCTTCTGGAATACTTTGTTTCGTAAGCCAGGTCGGAAAGCAGGGAAGGGTGCAGCCGCGGGACAAATGGTATATCACGCGGATCAGTTTCGGCATTTGCGTTTACACGTTCCGGAGCTGGCATACGTGAATGTGCATTGAGAATGGCAGTTTGAACCATAGGATATACTCCATTTTCGTCGCCGGCAGGTAATTGTGTATCGAAGGCGCGTATGGGCTTTTGTGTTACCAGATTTCCTTCTTCGTCGTACTGTGCGTTCAAGGCTGCAATAATATCCTGAAGGGCGTAATTGACCTGCGCGGTAACTCTGGTATCCCAGCCAGCCTCATGCGCGTTTTCCGCTGCTTCTTTGGGAGTGATCAACCCGAGCCTCACTGCGACCGCAGCGTTCGTACCGCCTTTCAAAACTTTCCCGATCAAACCCTGATCGGTGAAAAGGCGGTTAAACATCTTCATCACGTCGTACTTCTTGTTCTGCAACAGGACATCGTGTTCTTCAAGATACTTCTCGTCGAACATGAAACTGTTATAACCGGCGAGAGGGCGGTCTCCGACGAATTCCTGAAATTCCCGAAGCACTGTTTCGATGTTCGGTGCATCTTGAACCATTTCGTCGGTGATACCGGTCAGTTTGGTAATTTTTTCAGAGATGCGGACGCCTGGGTTAATGTATCTTTTGAACTCTGAAATGAGCTGACCGTCTCGATAAATCGCGCCGTACAGGGAGATCGGAGTTTGATTTTTGGGCGTGACCGCTTTTAACTTATTCGGTTCGAGAGGAGTTGTCTCAAAGTCGAAGAAAACCACTTCCTCGCCTGGCTTCATCATCTGCTCGCGTAACAGTTGAATACGCATATCACCGGCCGTGGCCTTGAAGTCCCGCAGGGCAATCTCTCGCAGAGGGCCACGCGCTTGCTGGTCGTTCAAAACATAGGTGTAGATGCGTTCCAGCTCACCGGTGGTGTATTCTCTTTCTTCGCGCGGCATTTCTTCGTCACGGCGAAGCAGATCAAGGATCTTTCGATTGGCTTCGTTGGAGCCGTAATCCAGATACATATCTTCAACAACCTTGACCGGATTTTTGCCCTTGAATTCATAGGTTCTGCTGGAAAACGCCACCACGTTCTGATACTGCTGATAAGCATCAGGCAAATATTTTAGAACGCGTTCATATACGGCCCTGTCCTTTTTGGCGAGATCGTTCAGGCGCTTGGCAAATTCCCCTTCTTTCCCGGGAATGATTTCAAGCCGCATACCAATTTCTTCGCCGATAACACTCAAGTGCGCGCTGGCTGTTGCGTAACTGGACCGGATAGGCCTCCCAGCCTGGTCATAGAAACCGTACAGGATTTTCCACCGTAAACCTGAGCTGGTCAGGTTTTCCTGATCCGTAGCGTATTGAACAACGTCCCTCCGGAATAGCGGCGACGCTTTATTGATGCCTTTCAGGGTTTTCCCCATATCCTCAAAGACGTAAGGGTTCAGCACCTTCAACTGCCGTTCCAGATCTATATCTGCATCGGATATGAACTGAGCCTGAATACTGTCCGCAAAAATGCGTGAGCTGTTTCCAGGAATGACCATCTCATTGATGTGCGTCGGGTACGGCGACTGCTGGCTGGTATAATCGTGCCGGAGGCCGTACACGTTCAAAAATTGAAGGTAATTTCCCAGCGCTGTCTTTGGAACGCTCGGCAGCATACTTTCGTAAACCAACCGCTGATACCATTTATTCGTAATGCCGGTCAGGTCGTCAATGTCTGCCGAGTTCAGATCTCTGTCAATGCCGAGGAAGAAACCCATCAGGGGATTGTGATCCAGCTTATCGCTGGCCTGAATAGCGGCGTCGGACGTCCTCGCTCCTTCAAAGTTCAGGAAGTCCTCTACAAAGTTGTCACTTTTGATCAGAAATTTCCCGTTCTTGTCGTATAAAGTGAGTGACTTATCGTAATCGTAACGATAATGAACAGGGCCTTTATAGCCAGGGAATTCCGACGTCGGAAGGATCTCGATATTGTCGACGTATCCTCGATAGGTGTTTTTCCCGACAATGTTGCGGAAGGCCTGAAGCGGCCCGTCTCCCTGACGAACCAGTAGTTCAGTACCAGGGACATCAATGGCCTCGATCTCGACATCATCGCCGTGGTATTCGTATTTAATCGAAGCTTTCTTCCCAAGCGTGGTCATGCTTTCAAAGATTTCTTGAGACTTTTTCTGGACAAACTGGTTGTAAATATCCGTGTCCAGATCTCCAGTCCTCGGGTCAACGCCGACCTTCAGAATTTGCGCCAGATGGATCGCTTTTTGGGTTGATTTCAGAGCCAGAGGATTGGGATGTTTGGACAGTTCCTCATTTACTCGGTGGATCAACTCAACACTGACGTCCAGATGGTTTTCGTCGAGAGAAAATTTCTTGCCGGCGAGCTTGTATTCTTCCATCATCTGCTGGATGATGGCGTGACGCACGTTGTTTTCGTAAACGTCAAATCGCATTTTGCGATTGCCGTACGTCCCCAGCTGATCAAACAGATCGGCGGCGTTGACATCTTCGCTCTCCGGAATGATATGGTATGACCGGTCAAAATTGGCCATGACCGGTTCAAGGAACGGCCTTACAAATCGGGATGCGCGTTTGATCTGATTGGCCAGATAATTACGTTCGGCGTCGTCAGTTTCCTGTACCAGTTCGTTGTAAAACAGACCCATGTTGGTGGCGATGGTCTTGTTTATGATCAGCGGGACATAACCGGTCGGCCCAAGATTTTGGCTGTTCGGCGTTGCAAAATGAAAGGTTCTCGCGGCGGCGATCAGATTATAAGAATTCTTCCCCAGAATTTTTTCTTTGAACTGCTGAACCGGACGATTGAAAAAGCTCATGAAATCACTGGGCACAAACACGCCGAGATTGCCGTACGCGACATCTGGATACTGCTTTACACTTCCGACGTCGGAAGTGGTCTTTTCGGTCACGGTGACTGCACCAGGCATGACGGCGGCCAGCTTATCAAAAAAGTTGCCGTATATTTTCTCCTCAATTTCCTGCGGCATGTTCTTGTAACCGTTCTTGATGGCGAACGGAAATGCCTGATACCTGGCGGTAGGCTTTCCTCTTTTATTTTCGTGCTGCGATACCCAGATACCGATCAATGTTGTTCCTTGAGCGGAAAGCGCCAGCTCATTGAGGATGTCAATATGTTCTTTCGCTTTTAAGATCGGCGTAATTTTCGCCAGATCGCGCATCCCCTGGGCTATTTCTTCGGCATCCTCGCCGCTGCCGGAAGCGAACGCTATGATGCGTTCCTCAAGGGTCATGGGCGAAGCGGGGCTGGTGGGCCTGTTCAGATCATTTTCCATGCTCACATCGAACAGGAAATTAATTGCCTGCCGTTTTCGCGGATCTGTTTCAGTGGCGGCCATCAGCGCGTTTTGCGCAATTTTTGCAGTGACATCTCCCCATGACATCAAATCTGGATTGGCCGTCTCGTTCATCTTGCGCAGGCCGAGAATATATAGTTCGCCTTTTTCGCGATCTTCTGTCAAGGGAACGCCAGCAGGAAGCATATCCACTTTAATCGCATTGCCCAGGTATGAGCCGTACTTCTTGAAAAACTCTTTGCCGAGAGAAATCACGGTTTTCTTCTGACGGTTCATCTCATTCAGGATGGGCTCAATGGTTGGATCGTATTGCGACTGGATATAAATACCTGGCTGCTTGCCGCTTGCGTCTGTCGGGAAGATAAATTTCTTTTTGTCCACCATGTCATACATACCGACAGGGGCATATTGATCCTGATGGACTTTTTCTTCGCTTTCCTCGTTCCCGAGAAAGGCGTTCCAGGGATTTTTTTGGATCATGCTTGGCAGCTGGCGCGAGAGATTGCCGCCCAGCGTTCGCCGAAAGACCAGCGCGGAACGGTAGAAGTTCTCGATATATTGCTGGAACGTTTCCATAACGTCATAAGAAATCAGGGGTTGAGCGCGGTTCAAACCACCGATGTTCTTCTTGGCGTTGCGGGCAGCATAATCCAGTAAGGCCGGTGAAACCATCGAAACAATCAGGCTCAGCGCGCCGCCGATGGTTTTTACTTTGGTCATTGAAGGGATCAATTCCTTCAACGTCATATTCCGACCTTTGTAATCAACCTCAAGTTCAGAGATTGCGGAAAGGTCGTAGGGGGTATCAATAATATGGCTTAATTGAGTTCGGCGGTTAATCCAGTTTGCGAACACCTTTTTGGGATCACCAAATTCTTCGATGGCCTTTTCCCAGCCGCCGTGTGTGGTAACGTGAACTTCGTGCATCCGCTCAATAATCTGCGAGATGTCCTGCAAAACCGTTGTCGCAAACTCATCCAGATAGGGAACTTCCTGATGACTGAGTTCCTGAATGGCAAATCGTGCGGCCGAATATTCCTCGTTACCAAAGGCAAAAGGTTCGGCCGGATCATACCCAGGAAGATACTCGCTGAGTTTATCCGACAGACGATCGTTTCTGCCAATACCACCATTCTGGTTACGATACACTTCATCGGGATCGTAACGCCGTAATTTTCGTGCAGCATCGTCTCGTTCCAGATCACTCAGCGGCATAAGGTTCTCCTAATAAATCTAGGGTGGAATTGAGGAGGCTACAATTCCAACCCTAGATCACTTTTTCTTTTTTGAACTTCAGCCTCCATTTTTCGCTTTTCTTCCAGACCGCCCTGAACCCAGCGACGAAACTGGTGATAAAGTGCGGGTTCTTCAAGAACGGTGCTGAAAAGCGGCACTCCTGAAATGATCGACCTCAAAACAATTTCAATCAGTTTGTTCAGACAGGGATCATCGCTGCCAACTACAACAGCATCTTTCACCTGATCTTCGAGGTCGGCGAGGAGAAGAGAAATTTCATCTACTCCCTCTTCTCCTCCTTCACTTTTTTTTGCTTGGACGGACCCCAGCCTGGTACAGCGTTGCCAATTGCCGTCCAGATTTCAAAGATCATGTCCGTAGGCATCTTCGCCAGCGCATACTCAATATCTTCCACCGAAGTGCCTACTTTAATGAAAGGTTCACCACCCTGTTCAACAGGTTTATTGTCGTCCATCGGGATGTTCGTACCACCGAAAGTCAGGGCAATTTCTCGAAAAGCGACTTCTTCGACCGTGGCCGGATATTCACGGCGAACCCCATCCGGCCCTGTGATCGCACGGCCGACGAACATAAACTTGGACATCGCGAGCTCATCGCCGGCCGTAGGTGGGTTGATCTTCCACCACCAGTCCGGTTCTTTCTCAAAGTGAAACACGACCGGATCAATGATCGCATATTTCCCAAAGTTGCTTCCCATACAATGCCTCCTAAATACAGATTAGTAACTGGCGACGTCGTTGGTCAGGATCGCCGTGATAGGCTCTCCGGCCATTGGATCTGCCAGAAATACACCGGTGATGGTCATCACAATTTGTTTGCCGGCGCGCATTGCGATAGGGGCGGCGCTCCAGACAACGTTTGCTTTTGACCCGTTCAGCCCGTTCCCGCGGAACTGAACACGATAGGGGACGTTGGTTTCGCCAATCTTGCTGTCCGAGACCAGGTCCAGTTTGATCGCGGCTTCGCGGAACATGTCTGTCGCCCATGCGGACCCGCCGGCAGGATCATACATGATCTTGGAATACAGCGCCGCATCGGTGATCTTGACGTTGTAGGTCAAGGCGAAGGAGCGGGACAGAATATCGAAGTCGTCCGGACTGTACGAGCCGACGATCCACTGCTCATCCAGCGGAATGGCCATACCCGCGGTGATGGCACCTGAAAGGACCTTCAGGTTCGTTGAAACCGGAAGTTCGATGTCGGAAACGGGGGCGATTAACTGCGGGCCGCCGTCCACTTTCGGCGCCACATTCCAGGTGTCTTTGGATACAGGAGTAGGCAGACCGCCGGCAAAACCAACAGAGCCGCGCACGAAATCGGCGCCCTTGAAGGCCAGAGCCAGAGCGGATACGCGGCAGTCCTGATACTGTTCGCCCCACATATCGGCAGGTGAAGAACGCAGGGTGAAGTACGGCGCGGCAAACTGATCTGGACCGAGCTGGAAAACATGCGTATGCGCGCCGGTTGGGTTGGCCTTGATGGTGATGGTCGCGCCGGAAACGGCGGGCAGTGTGATTTTGGTGATGGTTTTGAATACCGTAACGCCGGTAACCGGTGTTGTGCCGTTAAGCGCAATGGTATCGCTGGCAGCCGCATCACTGGCGTCCGTCCCTTCAAAGACGACATTTCCGGTGGCCGCTTTATCCGCGACAATGGTCACGGCAGAAGGCACGGCGGGGTCAAAGATATAACCACCGCTGGCTAGAACATCGCCGGCCACCAGCGCGCCTTTGTAAACCAGATCGTTCTCAACTGTACCAAAGGCGCCCAGCAGCAATTTCCCAAGCGAAGCGGGGCGGGGGATGAATTCCATCGCGCCGCCGCTAGTCACGCCAACTTTTTTGACATCTCTGGAGAGAGCGCCGCCGCCGACCTCTGGATCAAGCGGGATCACCACGTTATTGGGCGCAACCCCACCATTGATGAAGAGTAAATAGGTGAAATCCGCATCATTCGTATTGGGAACGCCCTTGCCAACCTGTTTGGCAATACCAAGTGCTGATTTTTCTGCTGAAGGCATATTTACCTCAATATTTCTGTGTGGTTAAAATTTCAAAGCGGATTTTGATCTGGTAATCATACGCACCAGGACCGCCCAGCTGCGTCATGCTGCCGCGCAGGGTTTCGGAAATAGGTCCTCTCGACACATACTCATCTTCGGTGCCCAACCCATTAAATTTCATACCCAAAATACATTTCTCAATTCGGGAGCGTACGGTTGAAGCAATCGAACGGGCTTCGTCGAGTTCTTCCTGCGTATTAACCAAAAGACATCGCGCCTTGACGGTAAACATTCTGCGCCAGGTGACGCAGCCGCCAATCTCTATCTCTTCGATGGTATCTTCCCAGGTGCTTCCGCGGCTGATGGACAGGCCCGACCCTTTGATTTCCTGATCGGGATCATTTTCATAAACTTCAAGACTGATCCGCGCGGCGTCGGGATCGGGTTCACCCTGAAGCGGCCCTAACTTGACCACACCGGCCTTTGCTGGGTCAGTGTCGTCAATATTCGTGATCAGGGATTTTTCCAGCTCATCACGAATGAAATTAAGAACCACTTCGTGAATACCGTTCATTTGTGCCGTCCTACCTTTGTCAGATAGATCATCCCGCCGTTGGTGCGCTCGCTGATCTTCTTGTAATAATCAGCCATCAGGTCGCGAATTTCAGGCGAGAGAGGATTATCGTCACGATCGCCGACAGCCTTGAAACGGTCCAGCGCCGCCTGCTTGGAGCGCATCTGCGTGTACGATTTGGCGATTACGTACAGACGGATCAGCTCCATATCCCTGTCCGGAATGGTGAAGGTGAAATGGTATCCCTCGGGCGCGTCATCCAGTGTTTCACCTGCACCAGGTACCCACAGAACTTCCGACGTCGGAACTTCGTGCACAGCAAAGTAGGTCAATAAAACCTGTTCAGAAGTATCCGCATTGAGATAGAGATTTCCACCCTGAATGTAGTAATAAACAGGGGTTTGACTTTTCTGGAACTGAACTCCTGACCGAGTTGGCCGTTTCTGCAGGAACGTATCCAGAGGACATTCGACCGTAATATCATCCACGAAATTCACAGGCAGAGTATATGCGCCGTCAGTCAGCATAAGCTCAACACGATCAATACGTCGTGGGAACCAGGTCGAATAATCGCGGATCGCGTCACGGGTATACGATAAGAGCAGAGCGTCAGCCCAGCGTTTCGTACTGCCCGTATCCTGCAGTTCGATCCGAATATCAGTCAGGAATTCAGTCCATGTGGTCATAGTTCAACCTAATTGGTCGTACCCGCGGTCTCGTGGACTTCGATGTATTCCGGACGGAACATCTGGAATTTCAGGAAGCCGCGCCAGCCATAGCGATTGATCATCTGGAGATCATCAATCTTGGGCGGGAAGATCGGGGTCGGGCGCTCGCCAACCGCGTACACAACAGCGGGGCCACCCATGAAGATGGAAGTATGGATGTCAACGCCGTTGGTGACATAATCGCCGGAAGCGTGAGGCTTCAGGAGCGGTTTATCAAAGACGAGACGGTTGTTGGCCGCGTCAATCGCAACGATGCGGCGGGTTTCCTGAGTACCGTCGCTTTCCAGAACGGTTGAGCCGAGGCCCTGATCGTGGATGGTGACGTACATACCAACAGCAAAACCGCTTTCGTCAGCCACGGTGACGTAGCGAGTGGAGTTGGACTGGCCGACAGAGTACACGTTGTCGACCGTTGCAGCGGCGCCTTGACCTGGCACGGTCGCGCCATTCAGGGTGGTCTGATGGACAATGGCACCGTGATTTTTCAACACAAGGCGGTTGGTGCGTACGAAGCGCACGCCGTTCCAGGTGCCGACTTCGGAAGTGAACTTGCGGCCGGAACCGGCGTATTGCTGGGTTTCCAGCCAGTCGTTTCCTGCGGCGGTACGGATGTCGTGAATAACACGCGGGGTCGTGACGCACACGATAGTCTGGCCGTCGCCATCTTCGGTCGCGGAAACACCAGGGACTTCCGCTTCTTCCAGATGGGTACGGGCGAGTTCTGCGAAGTCAGGATCGAACAGGTCGGTCGTCTGAATTGCAGCGCGGTTAGCGCGGCTACCGCCGGCGAACACCTTGTTCGGATGGGAGAGGAAGGCGTTGCGGGCGAGGATGTCAAGGGTGTCGATCTGGTTGCGGCCGATCTTATCGCGCACAAGACCGTTCAGGTCGCCACGATTGACGTACTGGACGATTTCGCTGTAATCGGAGAATTTCAGCGTATCGCCGTGGATTTCGAGGCCGATGGACACCGAGCGGCTGTCCAGATGGGCACCGCGCAGCCATAGATCCTGTTCTGAGAGCGGATTGTAGTTGGGCTCGGTGTCATAGACTTCGGTATACGTGATAATACCGGTGTCTCGGGCGCGGAAATCCTCTTTCATCGCGCAGAAGGGAACCAGAATGGATTTGGTGCGCAGGGTCTCCAACAGGAGAGCCTCGTAGTAATTGCGCTGCCACTGGGGAAGAGCGCTTGAAAACATCGCACCAGTTTCATAAGCGTTAGCCATTTTTCACCTCGTTATTTGTTAGCATGTTGTGTCTGAAGCCACACTCCATACTGGTCAAAGGCTTGCTGCCGTTTTTGTGACCCGAGAGGCAGGGAATTGATGTATTCCATCCAGGCTTCATCGGTACTTGGTCCGGAGACGTTCTTGGGTTCAACGGTGGCCGATGAAGTAATGCCTGCCATCAACTGCTTCTCTCGCTCTTTTGCGGCGTTATCGGCAAAGTTTGCAAGTTCAGTGAAGATTGATTTCATCGCTTCCTGATCTGTCATCGCGGGAATACTGTCCAGAACCATCAGCAGGTCAGGGCGCTTCATCGACTTCGCTGTCTCGACTTTGAGTTTGTACGCACGTAATTCCTCAAGCTCTTTTTGCAGCGTGGAGTTTTCCGTGACCTTTGCTTCCAGCAATTTGTCACGCTCACTGACTGCCACTGTTTTTTCGGTGTCTTTCACGGTCAGTTGGCCCTTAAGCTGCTCGATTTCCGAGTTCTTAAGTCCAAGTTGAGCGGTCAAGTCACGATTAGCCAGCGTCAGTTCCTCGACTTTGCGGACCAATCCGTCAAAGCGAGCTTTTTCGATAAAGCCTTCTGGAACCTGCTGGTTTCCTGCTCCCGACGCCGGCTGCTGCGCAGGCGGGGTCACGGGAGGGGTAACACCAGTGGTATTTTCTTCGGGCATGGTCTTTTTCTCCTATCTGTTTTCGGTTAGTTTTCTGATTTCTCTCAGCTCTTTGCGAAGTGCTGTTAGCACTTTCCCGACTTCTCCAATTTCTTTTTCGATGGCAATAAGTCGCCCTTCGATTTCTTTGGGGCAGGTGGCACAGGTTTTGGGCTTTTCTTGTTGGTTTTCACTCACACACCTCTCCTAAACGATGTATTCTTTGTCGCGCCAGATGGCGGTTTTACGACCGAGTTTTTCCACAAAAACGACAGGTTCGGCAGAAATCACTCCATTGGTGATGGTCCCCAGCATTATTCCCTGCTGCCAGTCGGGGTGATGAGCATATTCAGGCTCCAAAAGACAGAGACAAAAACATTCGTACGCCTGAACAACACCGCGTCTGGTTCTAGCCAGATGTGAACCGCCTCTGTGCGAATGACCGGTAAAAGTTGAAATACTGTTGCGCTCGGCCTCAATTTCTGCCTTTGCGGAATAACCGGAAAATTTACGTGCGTATTCTCCGTGCTTGATAACAGCCACGTTGTCAATCACGTACTCATAGAAATCTTCCGTGACGGACTTGAAGTCAATTTTGAGCTTCATAAAATCCAGCAAATTGGGAAGTTCCAGCGCGTCAAGGCCGAACATTTCCTGATTTGCCCAGAGGTATTTTCGCAGCCGATCTTCGTGGTTTCCTTTGATGTATTTCCGCACGGCATTTGGCGCGGCGTCAATCCAGGCCAGCTGCGTCTTTTTCCAGCTGTTGATTTCCTGCTGTAACCGGTACTGCTTGAGAGGGTTCTTGTTAAAGTGCGACAACTGATAAAAGTCAATGCCATCTGATCCAACAAATAAAATGTCAGGATCGAAATCGTTGGTGATCCTTTGCGCCAGTTCAATGGCTCGATCATCCTGATAGGGATGATGCTCATCGGTATCGAACACAAATTTCATCAGCTATCCTTTTTCGGCTGCGGCGTGTTTTTCCCTTTGACGCCCTCGATGACGTCATTGGACTTGGGCTGATCGTTCGCCGCCGCCGTTTGTGGCGGGTCTGGATGAAGCTCTTTATCCTGCAGTTCTTTCTTGATCCGGCTGACCTCGCTGATGGGTCTGCCCAAATTCTTCTGAGAAGTCTCAAGAGAAATGGCAGGAATATCCAGAGAACGCAGTTTTACAATCTCGTCAACAATCGCGGCGTGGTCTTTGGGCATAATTTCAGCAAACGAAGGTGAAATAACGCCGTCCACGATTATCTTCACAGGTCGTGCAGGAATACCGTCAAACTGTTTTTCTTCCAGAATTTTTCCGGTGATCCAGATGGCGCGAGACAGGCCTTCGGACAGATAGGCCCGTGACCGTCTGGCGGCCTTGATCAGCGACCACATGCGCAGTTCCAGCGTGACGCCCGAACGCTGTCCGCCGCTGTCCTGGCCAAATGCGATCGGTGGCGCGAAAGACGCCATGCGCGCCCAGTCGTACAGGAAATTGATGTAATCGAATGTGCCCTGCGGGATCGGGTTGTGGGCTTCCAGAATACCCACCTTGGGTTCCGGCGACTGCCCGATGACACGCCCGAGATCCCACATGGAGTTCGGCCCGATGCTGTAATTCTCGGTGTTGAAGTTTCTCGGCAGGTTGTATCCCCAGCGGGTAGGGTGAGCATTGTAGTTGATCGCGTCGCCCAGATCGGCGATGCGCATGTTCAATTCGTCCTGAACCGGAATGAGTTCTTCGGTCAGGGGATCGCCAAACCAGCTGTGAGATCGCAATCGCGGGATGTAAACGAAGGGGACAACGCCCCACGGATTGATGCCGGAATAGGGGCTGATGACAGCGCCGTCAATTCTGGTTTCGTAAATGCGTTTCGTCCAATGCTCAACGCGGGTGCTGATGGTGCCGGTGGGTTTGGTGCCATACGACATCGCGGCCTGTTCCGAAGTCATGTAAGTCACGACATAGGCTTCCAGCAAATCGTTGGGATCATCCGGATTGAACACAGGGAAAAAGTTGTTCAGAGGAATACGTCCCCAGGAGACGTATTTGCGCTTATCGAGAGAGGGGGAAATTTTTAGTACACCGGCGCCGTAAACATTGCGGTCCAGTTCAACTTCCCACAAAGCCGAATTAGCGTTGCATGACTTATAAATCTTATTCAGCAGAGCGACGGCCTTCTGAGCGTCCTCTTCAGTATCGTGATCGGTGTTGATCACAAAATTCACCGCCTGATCTTCCCATTCGCCAAACACGGCGTCGGTCTGAGCCAGACAGATCATCTTGACCAGATTTAAACCAATAGGGTAGAGCAAGGGCTGTTCATCGCCGGTTGGATTTTCCAGCGGGATTTTTTCATGAAAAATGGTCCCATCAAAGTACCGGCGGTACTTGGAACGCAGGGTCATCTCGTTTTGCCAGGTTAAACGAGTTTCATCGGAGATGTTTCCCAGATCGGACCATTCAGGAAATTGCAGCATGATTAAGCTCCTCTGTTCACTTCTTCGTTCCAAAAATAAAAAGAGGGCTGATTTCGTCAGCCCTCTTTTGGTGAAGTCGGGTATTTGATTTTCTTCCGACATCGGAACCCGCGGTCTTTAAAGTCGTTTTCCGATATGGCGGGTTCGCCGTTGTGGACGGTCAGGACATCAATGTATCCCATCCCGTTTCTGATCATCGTGATCAGATCAAGTTCTGCTTTTGTAACCGCGAAGTCGAACTCGGGGTTTTCGTCTGGAATTTCGATCCCGAAAATTTCGCCGTATCCAAGATCGCGGATACTGAGGAGCAGGTCGCGCTCCTTTTTAGAGACCTTTATGATTGAGTGTATCATAATAGTACAAATTGTCAAGGATGCGCAACAGGAGTATTGCAGGCATCGCATGAACATCCTTCCATTTGAAAATGCTGGCAGTATCTCGGGGTCGAAGTCATAGGATTAGGGATGATATGTGTGTCGACTTTGCAGATTTCGATCTCATATCTTCCTTTCTTTTTATCGCCAGGGATGACATGGCGATGTTTACAATACGTGCAATTGTAGTCATGAACGGTCATCGTCTCCTCCTTCTGGACCCAATATTGGTTCGAAGCATACGATTACGATAATTTGCCCTTGGCGTGTATGAATAAGTATCGGTGCCGGTTTCCGGAACATATCTGGCCAGAAACGCCACTTCTGCCAGCGCCATGACGATGTCTTGGGGGATTTTCTTATCGTTTTCTCTTGAATAAGACGAGAGCTGTCGGGTAAGCCCTTTAATCACCGGCCATTCCAGCTCGTGATTGGAGATGGCCAGCGACAGGCTGTTCAGCATGGCGTCTTTATCGCGCTGGAAGTTAATGCCGTCGATTTCCAACCCCATATTTTCAAACGCCAGCTCGTCAATGGCTTTCTGGGTGCCGGTGGTATCCATTCCTTTCAGGACAGGGCGATATTTCTGCATGGCGTATTTGTAGCTGAACAGGAACGGATTATAAGAACCCTTGCCATCAACCCAGTCGAAATAAACCATCTGGTGAGGTTTTTTGGAAATATCAAAGCACATGACGACGGGGGCGTTACGGTGGGGAGGACCGTCCGTTCCAGGGTCGCCGCTCAAAACATAGGTTGCGGCGGGGTCAGCCGGCAGTTCAAATTTGGTGATGCCGTTACGCGCGTGTTCCTCGCAGTAATAACCCTTCAGAGGGGAGCTGCCATCTTCCGGACGCAGAGCCAGGGTCATGGCGTCGTTAAGAGACTGGTTGGTGCAGGCGGCGATATGCTTTTTCGGGAACATGGACATACCATATTCAGGGAAAAAGCCATTCAATTCGACGTCAATCATGTCGTCGGAATATTCCTTTTCCATGAGTTCGATCATTTCACGGGTCAGGCGCGTGTTATCGTATGTGGACACCCTCATGGAAAAGTACGACTTGAGATCGGCGGCGGGGTTTTCCTTCCAGCCCTTGTCGAAACGTTCCTTAAGCCAGGGCGCGTCGGTGGGCGAAGTGGTGACATCCAGACGGCACATACGGAGATTACCATCCGGCCTCACGCCTCTCAAACGGCCGCGAAGCACCTTGATGGTTTCACCGGCGAAATCCAGACCGGCCTCATCGTAATTGATGCGGTCAAACTCAAGACCTCTGATGAACCTGGCGTCCTTACCCGCCGTTCTGAAGATATATTCAGAGCCGTTGTAAAAGGTGATAGTTGGATAGGGACGCAGGGAAACATCCTGAATAAGGTGCTTGAGGCGGTCCGAATTTTCAATCCACGGCTGGATCATTTCAAAAGGAAGCTCGGACTGTTTCGCGGTCACGGAAGTGTTCAGCGCCCTGAAATAGGGGATGGTGATGCAGTCAATGATATTCGAAGCGGCGATGGTGGTCGTTTTACCGGCGGCGATGCCGGCGACAAAGCTGGTATTGGGAACCGTGACCTGGTGGAAAAGGTACTGATACCAGAGCGGTTCCCAGCCCATCAGATACCATTGGCAGGCGATATGGAAACCATTATTTTGTCTCAGAGCCAGGGGCAAAATTTGTTTGTCGGCATCAGTAAGAATGGACATAATCACCTTCCGACGTCGGAAAACAATTTCGCAATTTTGGGATTAAGCCTGAAAACCATTGCAAATCCCTGCGCGTAAAACTCCACACGCTGTTCATCCGGCGTCTCTCCACAAATTTGATACATACTTTCGATGACATGACAGATTTCATGCAGCAGAGTAACCTTTGTATCGTCATCCGCGTGCTCGGTTTCCAGAATGATTTTTCCGGCGGTGTAATCCACCGTACCGTAATAATGCGTGCCGTCATCCGAGAAATGACGCGGCCGGTATTCAATCTGAAAAACGCGGAAACCGAAATCCACCCGATCAATGTTTAAACGGGACATGAACACCTCGCGGGATCACAACGGAAGCGGCGATATGAGCATCGCGCATAATACATTCACGGGAATAACTGCCGCGGCCATTCTCTTCGTACTTCTTACAGAGAAGCGCGTACAGCACGTCATAAAACGCCGCCGCATCACTGAGATGGCGGTCTAACAGATCCTTGATGTCTGGCCGTTCTTCAAAGATCTGTTTGAGCGCAGGATAGGGGGTGAGGGAAGAAGTATCAATCTTTGTGTTCATCCGATTTCTCTCTGATCATCAAGCCAAGATAACCATTCCGCAGCAATCTCGCCTGTATCGCGTAGCCAGCCAAATCTTTTAACGTTTCGTCAATTGACTCGCTTCTCAGCGCCTCGTTGACCATTTCAGATCGTTCCATTTCCAGAAGGTTCTGCAGCCTGCTGAGTTTGTCTGACATACGCACCAGAATACCGTACTCACCAAACCTGGTCAGGTTATCTGTTCCGTAGGCGATATGTTTTACGATCAGCATATCGCCGATCTCTTTGAGCTGCTGGTTCAGTGCTTCTTCATAAGTTTTCGGACGTTCTATCATTGGGCGCCTCTATTCTGAACATTCCGTTCCTTCATACATTGCAATTGCGGCGACGGCGAACATGACGGTTTCCTGCAAGTGGGTCAGCGCCAGCGACAGTTCACGACTTTGCGGACATTTTTCGACCAGAAACTTTGCAAATTCTTTTGCCCGCCCGCGAATATCTTCGCACTTCATCCTTTCAGGGTCGTCCAACTGATGCAGCGTAAACACCTGATCAATATTCATCATCTTCGGCCTCCTCATACTGGTATCCGTAAAGTCTGGTTAACCATGACCGCATGGTCATTTTTGAAATCCATCCATTGTGAACGCGGTTATGGTGACGGCGGCACAGGGAAATCCCGTTCTCCAGAATATCGCCGCCGCCGGCGCCGCGATGGGTTATGTGGTGACAATCCAAACCCGCAGAACATCCATCGCGAAGAAACATCCCCGCAACACAAACCCCATCTCTCGCACGTACTTTCTGCGAAAAATCCTCGTCAAAAATCCGCTTTGGCTTAGGACAGGGTCTCATATCCCACCTTCTGATTTCGATAAATGGGCTTCATCCGTTCACGTTCATACGCAGCCATGAGTTCCCACACCGGATGTAAATCACGCACCGGAATTTCATGGCACGGCGTTGGACGATCTCTGTTGATCGGCGCTTTGATGATTTCCTGCTTGGTGGCATATCCAATCGGAACTCCTACTTTGGTCACGGGATCTATGGCCGTCAATAAAATGATGTCGGCTTTCACTTTTTTCCAGTCAGGCCATTGAAGAAACCGATGGCCAACCAGCGATGTCAGTAACGTCGCCTTGACGTCAATCCTCATCCCCGCAAATCGCAAATCCACACCATCATCAAATCCATCGTGCACAATCTCACTCATCCCAAGATACCGCCTCGCTACAATCTCACCCGCGACCCCAATCACTTCAATCCCTTCTCCATAATCCGAAACATGGTGCGCGGTTTTATTGTGGGCGAGACGGCTCCTGGATACTTCAAGAATGTAGTCCCAGGAGCCGCTCAGATCCATCTTACTTTTCCTCCACAACTTCTGAAGCGTCTACGGTGAAAATGTTGCCCAGCTCGTTGTTCATGATCTGAACCGCTTCCTCAATTAACCTGTCGGTATCTTCATAACTGAGATCAATCTTCGCCGCCTTCGCCCATTCCTGAACCTGCAGAATGGCAATCTCTTTCTTCTTTGCGCCGGATAAATTGGAGTACGCGTGCGTCTGCTCCAAAGACCGCACAATGGTCGCGGCAATTTCTTTTGCATGAGCAAATTTCTCCGAACCCCATTTGGTTTCCAGATATTTCAGGCCCATTTTCACCAGTCCTGAAACGCCCAGAAAGAATACGCTGATAACTCCTGTGAGAACAGCCAGAATGATTTGATTGACAATCTCCGGATCCATTTCTTTTCTCCTTGTAGTGTTGTACTTGCACTACAATTGTATGCCGTCTCATACTGCCAGTCAAGCAAACTTTTTCGCCTTTCGTGTGTACGGGGATAATGAGTGTTTGTAGTTAATACTCGAAGTGAACATCCCACCCCCATATCAATCCCGTGACCGACGAGAAAAAAAGACCCGACGTCTACCCAGAGGGGAGGATATGGGGGGGGGGGTGGGATGTTCAAAAAAAAAACAAAGAAAGGAGAAAAGGAGATGGCAGCTTGTTACATTTTGTTAGTAATCGTAATTGCCTACTTCGGATACCCGATTTATCGGGAACTCCGAAAGTAGGTAAAAAAAACGTGCGCCCGTGACACCTAACATGGATTACAGAAGGGACGCAGGAGGCGTTTTATGGAAATTGGTTTTGGCGTAGTTGATATTTTTGTTGTCGTTGTTATTGTAGGGGGGTTTTGTAAAACTTTTTTTGTCACAAGGAGAACGTAAGTGTAGTCGACAGAGTGAGGGTTATCGCATGGGTGGACGAATTCAATAAAGAAACCAAATCCAATGTCAGTATTGAGTTCAAATAAGTCAATAGATAGCGCCCTGTAATCAACTTACAGGGCGCAACAATTTTAAAAGGAGCAAATATGAAAAAGACAGAACAAATTATCAAACGCATGGCGTTCCTGCGCTGGAATGAAACATATTGTCGGATTTCCAGTGCACACATCGGAAAATCTGTGTTGCTGGAAATCAGCAAAACGGATGGAAGTGATGGAAATGAAAACGAAGTTGTCCTTGCCAATGGTAAGAAACGCAAGCAATTGACTGAATTGTCAATTGCTATGGGTGCAAGTTTTTTGCTGCATGCCCTGTATGCGAATGGTTATACAGTAGAGCGCAACAGTTACGAAAAATCGAAGAAGAATTTATCGACCTTTGACAAGGTAACCTTGCTTGAAGGTACGAACAAATACTTCATGGTTAACCATTACCAGTTCCTCTTTACGAAAGAGGAATAGAACAAACAAAAAAAGGAGACAAGAGATGAAAACCAAAAAAGTTGTAATAGTAGCAGATGGGGGTTGCCTGAACAATGGTAGACCGAACGCAGTAGCTTATTATAGCTTCAAGGTCTGGATAGATGGCTATGATTTCGACGGATGCCCTATTCGGTATACGCCTGAGTACAAGACCAATCAGGCGGCTGAATTGAACGCAGCAGTTTGCGCCCTGAGCTACGTCATTGCGCTGGATCTTGGACAGGACGACGTCACGTTGAAAATGGACAGTATGTATGCCATTGGATATGCAACCGGCGCTTTCAAGTTAGACCCGAAAGCACCAAATTACGAATTGAAAGTGGATTTGAAAAAGAAAGTAGCCCTGTACAGCAACCTGAAATTCGAACATATTGACAACCAGGTAGTCAAGAAAATCCTGGGTCATTAAGTTTCCATCCGTTCAATAAAGCCGTGAGGGTCAAACCTCACGGCTTTGTGCTTTTTATCCTGAAACTTCATATTTACAGAAGAAGAATAGAACAAACAAAAAAAAAGGAGACAAGAGACAGATGAAAAATATTGTAATAGTGGCAGACGGCGGTTGCCGTCGCAATGGTCAAGAAGGAGCCGAGGCTTATGGCTCCTTCAAAGTATTTTACAAAGGCCTCTTGAAGAAGGAAGAGGCCTTTGTGTTTAAAGAGGCTTCAACCAATCAGCAGGCAGAACTGCTGATTGTGTTGCAAGCGTTAAAATACATGGCGGGCAATGAAATTCGTGCCCGTCAACAATTCCAAATTAAGACCGATAGCGAATATGTTATCGGCCACCTGGCAGGCAGCTGGAAACTGGATGCTGCGAAGCATCCAGTAAACGCAGAGCTAAAGAAGCTCTGCCTGGAGACCTTAAAGCTCCTGCCTGGAGCAGAACTTGTTAAAGTCCCGAGGAACGAAGTATATCGTGTCCTCGGGCACTAATCAAATTGTTAGCGATCGTTCGGATACCAGATAAAAGTAAAAAAAAAGAAAGCGCCCGTGACACCTAACATGGATTACAGAAGGGCGCTTGTTTGCCGCGGGTTTGAGGCGGCGCAGGATTAAAAGGGGTTGCGCCTGATAATGATCGCAATAAGTCGATGACGTTGAGAGCCATTCACATTTGTGGATGGCTTGTTTTTTATCCGCAAGATAAATCAAAAAAGGAGAAAAGAAAATGGAAATTGAACTGAAAAACAGACATTTCTACAAGGGACCTGGAGTTTATATAGGCCGAACGAACAGAAAAGAGAACCTCATTGGAGGGCCACTCCAAAATGAGTTCACGGTGGAGAGATATGGCCGCCAGAAGGCCATTTCCCTGTACAAAGAAAAATTGGAAAAGGAGATGCAAAATCCAAATTCGCCGATGTTTATTGAAATTGATCGTCTGGCGAAGAAATATATCGCCGGTGAAAAGGTCATTTTGATCTGCTGGTGTTATCCAGAAGCGTGCCACGGCGATGTGGTCAAGCTGATGATTGAACGTCAGGTAAAAAAGATCCTGACCGAAAGAAACAAAAAATCTACCAGGAACTAGATAACTTCCGACATCGGAAGTCGACGAAATTGAGAGCCGCCTACTTTTTGTAGGCGGTTCGATTATTTCATCGACGAGATGAAATAAATTATTCACCGGCGGGTATACGCGAAGGAGTTAAAAAAAAATGATCACAAAAATGTATTGGGACTGGTGGGTTGAAGGCCCACGCACAGATCGCGTGGCCGACATTGTCTCTAAACTAGTTGGGAACGATCACGCTGTGAGCGATCGCATCGAGCTTTTGCAACAGATCGGGACAGTTGTTTACAGCGTGTCTCGGTTTAATTTTGTCGTTTTTTGACAACCACCCTGCCATCATCACCATTGATGGCGATGGGTTCAAGCTCACATTCACAGAGAAGTGGGTTGTCGAGCGATCCCGCATCGTATGGGATGAGGAATAACTGACATCAAGCCTTTAGGTGCTATTGCAAAGTAGTACCTGAAGGCATTTTTTTGGAGACCATAATGGAAGCAATCAGACATAACATCATTTGTGGTACAGGGCATCGCCCTGACAAATTGGGGGGATATGGAAACAAAATCCTTATAGGCCTCATTAATCTTGCTACGGCAGTATTTGTTGAAATAAAGCCGAGCGAAGTTATCAGTGGCATAGCATTAGGGTGGGACACTGCTATCGCAATTGCCGCAATCCGCATGGGTATTCCATTGACCTGCGCAGTACCATTTGCAGGCCAAGAGAGAATGTGGACAATGCAAATGCAGGATCGCTACAAAAAGATCCTTTCAAAGGCCAACCGAGTTGTGGTTGTTTCCAAGGGAGACTATTCCGCAGAGAAAATGATGTTGCGGAACAAATGGATGGTTAACCATTCGGACTTGGTTCTGGCGCTTTGGAACGGAACTAGTGGTGGGACCGCAAACTGCATCCGATATGCAAAAGAAGTAGGGGTGCCAGTGAAAAACGTCTGGAACCGATATGCACAGATGCAAATAAAGAGTGACTAATCTTTATTTCACCGAAAGATGAAAGAAATATATGCCAAAATAGGAGGAAAAAAATGATCTCAAAAATTTTATGCCCATGTAGTAACTGCGCATTAAAAGACAGCTTCTACTGTAACGAAGCTGTCTGCAGACACGAACAGGATTGTTGTTCCACATGCATGGGGGAAATAGAAGTTTGCTGCGTATGCGGCAAACCAATTAACCTCGCCGAAGAGGCGAGATGGTACAAGGACGGGGAACCCGTCCACGAGAGTTGCTTGCGAATGTAAGCAACTCAAGTCACTGTCGATGATCTTGAGAGCCGTCTACTTTCGTAGGCGGCTCAATTATTTCATCGACAGGATGAAATAAATCATACGCCGGCGGGCTTACGCAAAAGGAGAAAGGAAATGAAAATTGTGAAAGAAAATTTATGGAAAGTCCCAGAGGCACCTGGGATGATCGTAGTAACCACGAATGGTTACTTACGGTCCGATGGCAGTGTCGTCATGGGACGTGGCGCAGCTTTCGAGGCCACCAAACGCATTCCAGGAATTGATAAGGAAGCAGGAGCCCTGATTGAAAAATTTGGGGGCAAGGCTACCACTGAATTAATTATTAGCTCACACCCGCTCGGCCGCTCGCGCGCGCCCGCGGCGCAAAAACCGCGCCGCTCAAGCCCTCGCAAAGAGCGCTCGGGCAGGCGCTACGCGCCGGCGCGCGCTCGCTGGTTGGTTCCGCGCTCCACGATCTTGTCCCCCGTTACGTTGAGGGCTAAGCTACGCATACGCCTATCGGCGTCGGATCCTGACAGGGACATCGTGCCGACCAGCGGCGTGCAATACGGTGTCCCAATGCAAAATTACCTGAATTGCCGTTGCCACAAAATGCGCCTTTCGGCAATTCAGGTATTGTTCTGGACAGAGAGTAACAGTTCAGTTACAATCTGTGCAGAACGCGTACAATTGCCGTTGCCACAAAATGGCCTTTCGGCAAAAAAATCCTGGGTGGAAGGACACCCAAAAATTCAGACAGCCAGGGAGAGACCTGGCAGAAAAGGAGTAATGATGAACCTCAGCGAAATTCAAATCATCGGTCGCCTCGGCAAGGAACCAGAGGCAAAGCTCGCCGACAACGGCGAGTACCTTTATTGTAAGTTCTCCCTCGCGGTCGATCGGGTGTACCCCAACCGTGATGGAAACCAGGTTAAGGAAGTGACCTGGTTCTCAATCACCACATGGGGGAAGCTGGCAGAAACCTGCCATAAATATCTTAGCAAAGGCCGATTAGTTCGTGTCGTCGGCCGCTTGCAGCCGGACACCACTGGCGGTCCGCGCATCTGGATGGGGACCGATGGGAAGCCCCACGCCTCATTTGAGGTTGTGGCGAATTCGGTTCTTTTCCTCTCCCCCAAGCCCCAGGCGGGTGACGAACCGGCGGCGGAGGCCGTAGAAGAGGAGATCCCCTTTAGCTAGTGTTTCCACAGGCGGCGGCCATCTGGCTGCCGCCTTTTTTTGTTTAACCGCCGAAAAAAAATCAGGGTGGCCAACAGGTCCCCCTGATTTTCGGTTTAAAAAATTTTTTTATTTCACTTGGAGGTGAAAATGAAACTCACAAATGCAATTCCCAAAATCGGCGTGCTTGAGGAGACACGCCAAATGATCAAGAACGGGAAACCCATGACCGAGTTGTGCTCGGCGTGGGATCGCCTCACCGCCGAACCAGGCGGGAGCCAGGCAGTTACTTTAATCTTGCAGGTGCTCGAACAGCAGGAGAACCCTGCCAATTTCACTCGCGCCTGCGAGATGATCATAGATGCGGCGGCAAAGGATCTGGCCTTTGCCACCGGAGAACCCACAGATGAACAGCTGGCGCTGGAGAACCAGATTGCCGGCGCCGGCGCCGATGAGAACATTGACGACCTCATCAGCCAGCTGGAACGGCTGAATGAGAATGTTGATCTCATGCGTGACAAACCGGCGGACGTCTATCGCCGCTGGTACCAGCCTCTCCGCATCGTAGCAAGGTACTACGAGCAGGCAGAATGGTTGTTACGTGATTTACTGGAAGCCCAGTCGATCCCGTACTCGGAACTGGACAATCCGGATTGGATTGACCCGTACACGGGTGAATTTGATCCGACATACGAAGAAGATCTCGTTCGTATCAATGTCCCCATCGCCGGCGTCGGCGACGAAGCCTTCAACATTGACGCGGACGAATTTGAGGTTTTCGACGACACCCATGACACCAGAAAGATGTCATGGGACGACGACGAGCAGGGGAAAATGTTCCCCATCGCCGGTAACTTCATCGACCTGGAATACTTCGAGTACGTTGGAATGGACGACAGGGAAATGAACACCGGCCCTGTTGAAACCAAACCAGGCTTCAAGGGCAAAAAGGTACCTTACATCCCTGGCCTGACAGACCCAGGCACAGTCTGCCGCCGCCTGACTGACGCCGGCGATGTGGAGAAATTCGCCGCGCAGTACATCAAAGAGGAAGCTAACGTTAAGGAACGCGGCCTTCCGAAATTGAAGATTTCTCCCGCTGCACAGGCGGAAGCCAAGCGCGTCTCCAGGGATGTGCAGCGCCATCCCGCCTATGTGCAGGCGTACCTCGAGTGCGCCTGCAACGCCCGCACACTCACCAGCAAGAAAGATGGCAAAACCATCAACCTCTGCAAGGCGGCGGGTTGGGACGCCTGGCGCCAGTCTATGTCACCGGAAGGCAACCTGGCCTACAAGAAGGCTCTCAAAGAAGGTAAGAGCCACGAAGAAGCCATGCAGACCTTCCTCACCATCCTCAAAACCGTCCGCATCACCACCATCACCAAAGACGGCCTTGTGCTCTCCACCGGCCGCAAGGTGAACTACCACATCGCGGCCCTGAAAATCAAGAACGGCGAAATTGCCCTCACCGATGAGGACAGGAAACGCCTCAAGGACATTCTTAACTCGCACAAATGGGGCGCTGAACTCGTCAAAGCCCTCTAGGCCAAAACGCCGGTAGGCCACAAATTCGCCTATCGGCGTTTTTTTCTTGATCTGCATCTCCTTTCCCCCACGCGTCACCTGCGTCAGTGGTGAGCCGGCCGCTGGCCCACCTCCAATCTGCGGAGATGAATTTTTTTTGTCGACGTGGTCACGGCCAGGATTGTTCCGTCTACTCGTCCCCCCCCCTGGCCCACCAATGCGCTCCACTGGGCTCCACTGGGACACCATGACCACATCACACATACCACCTCTCTCCCCCCCCACGTATCCCCCTTCCGATGTCGGAAATACCATCCGGCGCTCCTTCCGATGTCGGAAATACCTGCTTCACATATTTCCGATGTCGGAAATGCCCGCCCAGCGTACTTCCGATATCGGAAACCCTTTTTACCGGTACTTCCGATGTCAGAAACGCAAAATCACCGACCAATGTCACGGTCAAAGTGCCAGAAAACGCAATAAAACGATGACAAATGTCACATCTTTATGTTACATTTGTCCTACATTCGTTTCTAAACCTTGACAGATTTTCTGAAAATTGGTATACCTTACAGGGTGGTTAATTGAAGGGGCCGGCGATATTGTAACTTAATGTTAATAAGCACGGCATCACAGTTCGTTGACAGACAAATGTGAGTGAATGTGGAAAGATGGGAGATGAGACTACCCGTAGTTATTAGTTAGACTACCCGTAGCTACTAGTAGACTACCCGTAGCTACTAGCTATACTCCCCGTAGTTACTAACCATACGCTCAAAACAGGGCACAACACACCGTGCTAAATGGAAATATCTAGTGCAATCGTTACAGATCGGCGGTTTTCTTTCAACTCTTAGGCAGTTTCAAGCGCAAATGAGGCTTGAAACTGTATTTTTTCCCCCCAGGTCACGGCGCTGAAATGTACCTCAAATCAGGGTACTATGGCAAGCCAGAGGCCATTTATGACCAACGACGTTCTACGATCTAATTTCTATCTATGAACGAACAACAACAACAACAGAAAGGACATCTGCATATAGAACCCTATAGAGAAGAGAAGGACCCGCAGGGATACGGCGCAAAATGAGGCCGGCGCGGTTCCGACATCGGAAAGGATAAACCCAAAATGATCATAGATGACGAATTTATCAAACGGCGATTTTTTGACGAATGTGTTGCGGCATACGACGCGGCGGTGTTCAAAAAACAACAGCAGGAGCAGGCTCGCCAAAAACAGATATATGAAATGCACTACGAGCAATATTCAAAAGCGAAAGAGTTCATCCGTGAACTCGGCGAAATTCCTATCGCGCCTGATCATTTTTACAGTGCGCAATCAGATCTCACTGCTTATTTTAAAATTTCAGACCGGATCCAGCTGTTCGTGACCATCCGTGAAAAGAACGGCCAGTATTCTCTGCTGCCAAAGTGGGCCCTGAATTATAACGGCCAGTTTTATCTTTTCGATAACCCAAAACTGGCTTTCGGTCTCGGCTTTAAACTGGCGGAAAATCCAGAAGTAAAACCACAATCATTATAACTTCCGATGTCGGAAAGGAGAAAATCAATGAACATCAAACAGCAAAATTACATCAACGATTACAGACGGCGAAACTTTGAGAGAGAAATGAAAATCCTTCAAGAGAAGGCTGAAGAAATGTACGAACAGTACATTCCGGAAGATTTTCCATTCGACGTGGATTTCTCGATCACCGGCGGCCACGTCACCGCTGTTATCGCGATTGATCATTACGAACCAATCTTCATCAACGATTACAAAGAAATCTTCATCTTCGGCGACGACGGGAAATATTTCAAAAACGTCATGGATGCCGTAGTTTATGTGACAAGTAAAAGCCTATGAACGAGATCTTCCAAAAATACATACCCGCTATCGAAACGGCAAAACAATATTTCATGGAAGTAATCGCGCCGGAACTTATCAAGTTAGAGATTGACCTGGAGAATTGGAAGGTGGGATTTGGCATAGATAAGAAAAGCCACAATGTTACGTTTGCTCTTGTGCCTCACAATTCTGCTTATCCCATCCTGATCTTTTTCGATGGTTTGTACTACGAAGAGGAAAACGGCCAGTTCAACATGAAAATTATTGGGCACAAATGCGCCCTCCGTAAATTGGTCTGCAAGGATAACCAGATTTACACCTCTCCTGAGTGTCTCATCTTTAAAGATATTGTTTCTACAATTATTCTGGTCGGGATCTATGACGAAATCATTGGCTCTGATCTGATGGACGTCAATAAGCCTTTTGCCGTTGAAAAATTCAACGAGCTTCTGGAAGAAGGACAGCAATTAGACAATAATGAAACTAACGGCGAATAACAAACCAATCGTGTTTTCAAAGTGCCTGGAACTTTTGTGCCACGTACTGGGTCCACTGGGCAATGATTTCACCATAATGCAAAACTCATCCATCAATCGCCCGTTGGCCCTGCTGATGATCCCTAAACTGCTTCCCGTGTTTGCAATCTTTGACGTGAACATTAAACCAAAGTGGTTCAGCAATAAGATCAAAATCAAAATTGATCTTATTGGCTTCGCTGTGCCTGATCCAAATTCAGCATACCAATACTGGCTATCAAAAACCATCGCACCGGTTCTTGTCTGGAATTCCGTTTATTCTTTGCAGGAGAATAACCCCGACAAAGAACTGATCCCCTTCATCAAGGCCCTGCCGGTCTCCACCATTAGTGCCAGGGACCTGTTCTGATTGTATTAGGTCTGCTACGAGTGTTATAATTCTCCTACAAGGAGATTATAACCATGATCAAATTCAATTCTTCCCGACACTTTGGTATCGACGTTTCTCAATTCAACGATTACGCAAACACTTCAAAGAAACCGGACTTAAAAGCGGCTGCAAAGGCCGGCGCCGAATTCGGGATCTACCGTTCCTCATACGGACGAGTTGAAGATCCATTGTTCAAACATTATTTTGACACCGGCGCCGGTTCCTTGCTCCCCGCCATGTATCATTACGAAGATTATTACTCCCATACCTGCCTGAACCTTAATTCAACCCAGTGGGGGATCCAGCAGGGGAAGTTTGTTTACAGCCTATGGAAAGATCGAAAATGCCCGATCTTCATTGACGTGGAAAGCGCCAGTGCTTCCATCGCCAGAAATATCAGTCTGGAATGGAACACGGCCATGACCATCCTGGATAACATCCTCAAAACACTGGATGATCTCACCGGCAGCTACACGGGCATTTACGCATCTACCGGCTGGCTGAATAAGTTTTACGTTTACCAACGGACCAGGCCTCTCTTTGCGGCGAATTACAACAAATACACACCGGATGGCTCGCCGATGTCCGTTGAATATATCCTCAAACTGGTCAAAGGCATGGGCTATACCGATCCGTGCATCTTCCAGTACCGTTCAGACGGCGACATCGACGCTGACGGCGATAGCGATGCGCGCATGATGGGTATGGAAAATACAAGCCTTGACCTGAACGTGTGGATAGGTACCGAAGAACGTTATCGAGAGTTCTTTGGTGTCAAGAACGTTCCGACGTCGGAAACCCCCGTCGTGATTGATACCCCGAAACCCGCAGAACCGTCCCAGAGTAAGGCATTTGAAGTCAAACACGTAAAACCTGGGATCACGCTGAAAGTACGCACCAGCAAATCCACCCCGACCCTGTTAAGCGTCGTTGCTCCCGAACGCATTACCGCCGGCGAAGAGGTAACCATTCTGGAACGCAGGGTCTCGGGAAAATACACCTGGGTGCGCATCGGCTGGCGCCAGTGGATCTGCGAAGAAGAAGATGGCGTCGCTTATCTTGAATAAAACTCATTACAGGTGTCTATGATTGAAACCAGTATTCGCTTCGGAAGCGGCTGGATGAAACTCAAAACCCTCACCGCTGCCGAAGTAAAGACAATCCTCAACAGCCAGAACCCTTCGGCGAGCCAGCCATCCATACATAACCCGCGTATCACCAGAAAGCAAATGTGGGATACCCTGTGGTCGTCTGTCGACAATATTCCGGATGATATGCCTGTACATCCAATTGTTGCCCAGGCTGCGCTGAATGAGTTTGGCGATCATGATCTCGTGTGTACGGAGGAACTATGTTACTCTAACCAACCTGATGATTGTCATGAAAATGGTGCACAGGATAACCAGACGTTATAATTGACGTCCTAAACCTTCCTCTGACAGACCCACTACTGATCCAGTCATTTGAAAAGAATTGGAACCGTATATCGAAGAGGAAGAACCCAGAATAATCGGGTCTGGAATATGGGCAACATTCTTTCTTGGAGGAGAACTATGCTGACACTTGAATATATCAAAGAACATGTGCTTGAAGAACCTTACGAACGTGAAACCTGCGAACTATTAGACAATCGAGACTTAAAAAGACTGATAGTTTTTTATCCGGTCTCTGAATACGAAGATTTTGGTTTTGAGCTTTCCAAAAATGCAACTTCCATTCCAGAAGTTGTTCCATATACCCGTGAAAAGGTGCTTGAATACCTGAAAAACGACCTGGAATTCGCCTTTGAGAAAGCACTTGCCCAGCGGGGGATTTCTACCCAGCTGTTGTGGGAAGTCATCAAGATGTGGATGTGGGTCCTTGAAGATGAGCTCGTTCATTTCAGCCATTATGAATATTACGGGCTTCCGCTCTTCAAGGCTGTTGCGGTAAAGTACGGGCTGAATAACCCGATCGGCGATGATACCGGTTCCGAAGAGAAATATTCAGGCAAAAGTTGGTAATCTGGAATAGCCAGAAAATGCCTTTCGGCAATCTTTTTCTTGCAATCACTTCCGGCATCGGAAATCAGGCGGGTTCAAGCCCCGCCGCCGGAATTCAATTCTTTGCCACCGTCAGGGTCCTACACCACAAACGTGCCATGTTACATTCACGGGCAAAGATACCGGCGCATGTCAGGCATGATTGAGGTCCAATTCCTCACGCCGGTCACGGAAAAAAAAGGAAAGGAAGAAAAAAATGAAAAACATTGACTTTGGAGAAATTTTATGCTTGTTTCTGGAAATTTTGTTTTTTGGTTTGATTTTATTTACCGCAGTTAACACGATCATAAATGATTTGAGCCATCCACAAACCTTCGACGCGACGCTGGTCGATAAGGTTATCGACAATGGTTATGTCTATTTTGTTTTTCAGCGCGACGGCGCGTCAGAACCAGAAATCTTTGAAAACAAAGACAATTTGATTTACGGGAAATTCAATTCCGCTGACCTGCTCATGCAATTGCAAGTCGGGAAAAAATATCATCTGTTCACGGTTGGTCTGCGACGCCCCATGTGGTCCAGCTTTATCAATATCATTTCAGCAGAGGAGATCCAATGACAGAAATTTATTTTGTTGTTCAGCTTCTTGATGAAAACGAGCAAAAGCTGGAAGGCGACCTTTTCCAGAAGATCTGTCAGGAACCGGTTCCGGCGCACGATGGCCTGACAATGGAAACTTTTATCAATCCCGTTGGGGATAATTTCTTCGGGCGCACCAGTGCCAGTAAATTTGAGGTTTTTCTTTCAAAATTATCCGCGAAATATCCTGACGTCTTTTTCACTGTTTTCCGCGAAGGCGAAGAGTATGACGACAGGTGGTGGTATGTGTATAAAAACGGGATCAAGCACGAAACCTGTCTGGTGATTGATCCGCCACCTATTGATCGTGGTTATTTCGGCTTGAAACCTTTACAGCAATTGTAATTTTTCCGGCGGCGGCGTGGTGGCGAACACGCAGAAACGTTCAGGTTCAAATCCTGACCGCCGGATTATCGGAGAAAACTCCGAGAGCAGAACTCCACCTGCGCGTCCTAGGAAACGGAAACGGAGCGCTGCGATGAGCGTGAGAGATCGCTACCTGAAGGTGGCATGGTTAACCTTACAAAGTCTCGGCGGCCGAAGGAGACCACGTCAGTTGAAGGCCTAGACTGACATCATTTTTTTCAATTCAGGTTAAAATAATGATCATCCACGACCTTGATGGCCCGAATAAATTTCCGCTGAATGTGATACTGAAATGCTATGCTCACTGCACAATGGAACAGGCAGTGGAAATGTTTCGACAAAAATATCAGACAGAACCAACCGAGTGTTGGCACTATCAAAATGAGTGGAGATTTTCCATTCCAGAGGAACAAAAATGTACTACATTTTTGACAACTTGCCTTGCATCACCTTCATCGCCTCCATCATCATCGGCGTTTTCATCATCCGCAATACGCTCAAAAAGCGAAAAGAAGCCCTCGAAAACTTCTGGCCAGGCGACATCTGCCCAAACTGCGGACGCGAATACTCCCCGAGCAACCGCGTCCAGTTCGACCCGATCTCGGGCGCGCAAATGTGCGACATCTGCTACAACGACCTGATGAACAGACGGATTATGTTTGAGATCTTATTCTGATGTGGGAACTTCCGACGTCGGAAGGGAAGGTAAATCCACCGGCGTTACGTTGACCACATCGGAATAATCCTTGAGTTTCTCCGCATATTGCTGGGGGACGTTGATGGTCAGGGTCCCAATTTTGACCCCGACTTCGTTCAGGAACTTGATCATCTCACTTTTGTCTGAATTGCTGTTCTTGGGCTGATCAATTCCGTTCAAGCGCAAAATATCTTCCACGGCTTTGATCCTTGCCGATGGGCTGGCGCTCCTGTCTGCGAGAATTTCTTTGAGCGTTCTCACCGCCGCCGGTAACATATCAGCCAGCGCCGCTCGGGTGGCCGCCAGACGCGGATCGTGTCCCAGCTCGGCGTAATGCGCCGCATAAGCGTTCATAAAATCGTCTGACTTGGTCAGGCCTTTGAGCGCATTAACCGTAATGCCCAGCTCATTGGCAATTTCCTGCCAGCTATACCCCGTTTCAATGTCCAGAAACATCGCAACAGCCGTTTCAATCTTCTGCTGACGCGAAAACATGCGCCGTTCTTCGTCTGTGAGCGAAATGCGCCGTTTTCCATCGGCCCGCTCGCTGCGCTTCATGGCACTGGGCACTTTCTCTTTGATTTCTTCCAGTTTTGGGTACGGTTTTGACATATTGCTCCAAAGGTGCCTTTCGGCACTATTATAGACGATATTGCACACATAGTCAAACAATTGTTTGAAATGTGTTACAATACAAATCCAATTTTTTCAGCCATAGGAGGCAAACCAATATGAGTGATCAATTTGAAAATATGGATATTTCAAACCTTTCAGAGAGCAATCCAGAAAATCATTCTGAAAGCAACCTTGAGGAATTCATTCCAGAAATGAGCAACTTTGAAGTTCCTGATCCTTCCACCGTGGTAACCATCCGCACTTCTGGCGGGCAGGATCGCTTCATTCCGGTCGATGGTTCCATGACCGTGAACGAGTTGCTGGCCAATTCCGACATCCGCATTGTCGGCGAAGCGCAATACTGGCTCAATGGCGCCATGATTTCCAGAAATGATCTAGTTCCTGCTGGATCCACTCTCACCATCATTGGCACTGTCAAGGGTGGGTAATTGAGTGAAGAGGGGAAACAATTGTTTCTTTGTTTCCCCTCTTTTTTTTTTGTGAAAGGAGATTTTTTATGAAACTTGCTCAGCGTGCTGAAATTTCAGAAAATTTCAAAACCGAGTACAGAAAATTTGCAAAAGAAAAATTGATGGATCTGAACAATCAGCTGCAAGAACAACAGATGTCAAAAAACCTGTTTGTGCAGCAATACGGACCGGCAATCAAACATCTTTATGACATCGTTAGCGATGATAAAAAATTCGAGTTTGAAATCACTCGCCTTCGCCTGTTAAATTACACCAAACTGGATGCGGCCAAAGCTCCATTCTATTTTGACTTTGGTGCCAAATTGCAGGAATTCCCGTGTATTTACGGTGAAACACACGATGTCATCATTCGTTATCGTGGAAAAAAATACAATCTTGGACCGTATCGGGTTTACATCGCCTGGAAAATGTTCTTTGCCACTCGAACACCTGCAGGAAAGATCAATCCGAATTTTATCCCTGCTCTACGGGATAATATTCGTTACTCGCGCCATCCGCATCACACAAAATTTAACACCTGCTGGGGCGGTTTTTCTCCTATTGTTACTTCTCTGGAAAGATCCGGCGATGTTGTTGAATTTCTCCGGACTGTTTATTGCTATCTTTGCACATACGACCCATCTTCCAAACTGGATGCCCGATACAGTCTAGAACATTATCCCTGGGTCACGGTGATGCCATGAAAATTATCCTTTCCGACAATGTTGCGTTGAAATTGATGACAGCGGCACACGCCACAGCCAACGAGTTTTCAGGCTTTGGTTTTGTGCAACCAAAAGAAAACGACCTGCTGGTTTACGATGCCGTCATTCTGAACGTGGGAAATTATTCCTACACAGAAATTCCGCCCGCCGAGATTGAAAAATTGATGAACCGGCCGGACAGGGCTTCGATGAAATTGTGGTTCCACCGGCATCCCATTGGAAACGGTATTCCCGGGAAGCACAATTGGTCCAGCACAGATGAAACCACCATTCACGAAAGACCGCTCGGCGGTATTCCAGAACTGGTACAGTGGTCGGTATCCATCGTTCTGACACCAGGTGGATGGGTGGGCCGGATAGACAATTATCTGACCGGAAAAACCGCGCACGTTCCGGTTTATCCGCAATTTCCAGAGGTTTATCAGCAAATCCACGAACTGCGGAAACAATCTGTCGCTGATCTTCCATCACCAGGTGATCAGTACGCTTATCTGCTGGATACAGATGACGTATTCTGGGACGTCCTGGATTACCAGGCGTTGATCGAACGCAAATACACACACGCCCAGTTGAGAGACATCGGGACCAGCGTTGAGGAACTCGCTTATCTAATATCAGTGTACGAAAATCAGACCTGCGCCGATCTGGACAGTATTCTGGACATCAATCTGGATGTTGACGACGGATTGTGCCAGATCATTGATTTTCTGGAAGAAATTCGCGAAAACGAATTTATTCACCTTGAGGAGACAAATGAATAACACACGTCACATGGATATTTTTGACGTTTCCCTGACTACCGCGACCATGATCGGTCTCGGCGGAATTGGTTCGCCAACGGCAATTGCCCTTGCCAAGATGGGCATTGGCGGTCTGACCATCTACGATGGCGACATCGTATCAGAGGAAAACGTCGCCACCCAGTTCTACAAACTTTCCGACATCGGAAACTTCAAATGCAGTGCGCTGGCCAGTGCTCTCGCGGAATATTCCGATGTCCCTGTCCGCGGAAGCGGCATCATGGTTACCGGTGACACCGGCATCGCCGATCAAATTGTAATTTCAGGCGTGGACAGCATCACGTCACGAAAAGCCATCTGGGAAACCGTGAAACAATCACAAACCAAATGGTATCTGGATGCGCGCATGGCAGCCGAAGAATTCCAGCTGTATTCGGTCAACATGAAGGATCCCGACTGGTATGACCGGCTCATCGGCGCGTCTACCGAAGAGGGTATCCCTGATGTCCCCTGCACGGCCAAAGCCACAATCTTCTGCGCTTTCATCGCCGCAGGCCATCTGGGCGCCGCCGTGAGACGCATTGCCACCGGCATACCTCAACCCCGCGTTCTCACGCACGATATTATCAAGAACAAAATCATCACGCTGGAATAAACCAATCAGGGGAGAAGGAAATTCTCCTTCTCCCCACAAGGAGATGAAATGTTCCAGGTAAAAGACATATCTATTTCACTGGTAAAGCAAACCCCGCAATACGAATTAATCATCCCGTTGAACGGCAGGGAACTGCTAGACGAATACTGGCAGATCTTCTGCGCCGAACTGTGGAACCATCGTGATTTTAACGATGTGTCCATTCTGACCAACAATGAGGATAAGCTCATTCTTTACATCACGACCAGCCTGCCAATACCGCGTCTCGGTCAGATCATTGTCAATATGCTCAATGAATACTTTGGAGAATGCTGATGACTATTTCTGCAATCGTTTTCGACACACACGCTGAATTATCCATTCACGCAAAAAGCATGGAAGATTTTGAAAGAGACCTGAATTCAATCAAAGAACTCTTCAACGCTTCCGACCGCAAATATGATCCTGACCGCAAAGTATGGATCATCAAAAACTACGATCAGTATCGGAACTACGATTTTATGAAACGCGCAATTGAAACCCGCAAAAATCAGCTGGAACTCTTTCCTGAATAGGAGGTACTCGATGACCGATGAAATTGTCATTGCCAATTTCGCTTCTACCACTCCTTTCAGGGAATTAAAGGTTGTATTTGAGGATTTAACCGAAGAGGAAGTATCCGATATGGCAGAAGAACTGGCGATGTTTGCCCAGCGGGTTCTTCGTATGAGCGCTTATCTTAAAGCGCGGGCCGCAGGCATGAACCACAAAGAGGCCGTGACCGAGCAAAATCGCATCAATCAACAGGTGCGTACCATTCTCGGTTATTCAGAAAAACGCAACATTACTTTCTAATCAACGAAAGGAGAAACCATGAGTTTGTTAGACATTACTGCAAACGATCGGATCAACTGGATTAAGTCTGAATTGAAACGTTTGTTTGGCGATGCGCTGAAAGATGAAGATATGGTTTCCGACATCGGAAGCGGGACCGTGACCGTTGAGGATGTGGAATTCTGCATGGCCGAAGGCCAGCTGCGCATCATGGGCGTCTGCCCAAAATGCACGCAGGATGTCCCGTCCTATCCCGTCAAACGGCCGGCCGACATCGCCGACGAACGGGCAAACTTTCGCCCGATGAAACATCACTGTATGGATGTGTGAAATGAAAAACACAAATAACCTGACCGATTTTTTTGTTGTCGTTTCAGTCTGCCGTGAGGATCTGATGACCGAGTTTGATCTCACTGACGATCAGGCCGAGAAGGTCACGGATCAGGAAATGATCAATCTGGCAGGCACGATGTCCGACATTCTCGGAGTAAGAGAAATTTTCAGCCGTGTACTGCGCAAAGCAGCGGCACTGGAAATCACCAGTATCCATCTTCCGGAGGAAGAATGATCAATGCTTCTGGTGCGAACACACATATTCGGTATTACACCGAAAGCGGTGTGCCAGTTCTAAGCGAGCTGGTCTGGTTCATCCCCGATGTCGATGTGAATTGCGACCCGCCGTATAAAAAAGGCGTGATCGACTGCGTCTGGGTGTCTTACCTTCAAGGTTCACGCCCGACGACAAAAAGAGGCTGGGAAATTCTCATCGGCATGCCTATTCAAGAAGTGGAATAACCATGCGATTACGAACTCAATTAACGAACAAACAGGGTGAGCACTTAGACGCAGTCATGTTTCTCGATCCAAAACTTCTCGATCGTATGGGCAAAGCCCGAGCGTTGATCAAAACGAACAAAAACATCCAGATTAACTCAATCGAATTGTCGGCTGACTTCAAGGCTTACGACGTTTTGGATGACCTGTGGTGCAATATGGAAGAGAATGGAAATGAGGAATTTTATGACTTCCTTCACGAGTATTACACCCTTCCATATCCATCCAAAAGAGACAGCGGAACATTGATCAAGATTTTCCAGCATGATTTCTGCCTTAACTGGTATGACAGCTGCGGAAATCTGTATGAAAGCCCGCCAATCCCGTTTGATATTTTCTAAGGAGACCTATGATCTATCTTACAAAGGAACAAGTCATCTCTCTGGAAAACGACCAAAATTTTTTGACTTCCATGACCCCAACGGTCAGGAAAGTGTTTTTGGATCTGATCCACGATTGGAAAGAAATGAATGGCCGAACAAGCGGTTATTTTCCAATCGCATCTCTTCACCGCGATGATATAGCCTATCAATTTCAAATTCCAGATGAGAAAGCCAATCTGATTACCGACGAAGATATGATCGAAATCGCCCATAAAATGGGCGAAATCTATGTCGGTTATTCAGACTTCTGGGATAGTCTCGAGATCATTGCCAGAGAAGTTATTCAGGATTTGGAAGCCATTCAGGACCCGCACGAATAGTCGCGGGTCCAGCAGGAGACCTTATGAAAAAGAATTTCAGAATTCACATGGACACCGATAACGATATTTTTTTCACTCAGGACGCAATTGTCGAAATTTCCGATGCTCTCCTTCAAACGTTAAAGGACGCGCTGGATCTGGTGAAAAACAAATCCGTTTTAAATTTTCATATCACCGTTCCGTATTCATTCAAGTTTGTTGATCATGGCCAAGGATTGCAGGATGAAAAGCTGGATGAATGGCTGGATGGTGAAACCAATCTTGTCTTTGATACATGCGAATTCGGACAGCCCTATCAGGTGGACGGAAACGTTCGTGTGTTTCAGGACGGATCGATTGACTTTTCAACCATTTTAGACGGCGATGAATATCGCAGTGATTATTTCACCGTTGATATGCTGATAAACGCGTTTGCCGATGAAAGCAAATGCGTTTATCGAATGTGCTTGTAAGGAGCAAACTGTGGAACCCGCAAATGATCGTTTTTATCGTATCCATTTACAGTTGGTGATTAGCAGCATGTCATTTGCCGGCCCCGAGATGTTTGACGGGTTTATCCGCATCAATCAGAAAATCCTTGACCGCATCCGGTGGTGCATGAACGCCATCCAGAATTATCCAGACATTCACGAGTGCCATATCAACGGTGAGGTTTTCTGTGATGAGGAAGCGACGGGCATGACAGACGCAGAAGCAGAAAACTGGGTAGAGAGCGATTTCAATACGCTCCTGCCCGTCAGTCAGGAACTATTTCAGCAGAAAACCTGCGCCGGAGAAAGCTCCATTATTGTTCGCAAAAATTATTTCTTTTTCAGGTTTTTCACCAGCAATGAAATACCAAAGGAACTGGAAAGCGCGGTTTTTACTCTCAAAGATTTTGAGAACGATTTTCTCAAATAGAACTCAACTTCCGACGTCGGAAGTTGAAATCCAAATCTTATTATTAGAAAGGTACAAAAATTTAATGAACCCTGCGCCAGAAGATATTCTTAGAAGCAATATCGAGAACCAAAGATCCATTCTTCTGAATTTGACACCGCACCCTGTAACGATTTTTCGAGACAACGCGGAGCCGGAAGTTTTACCGCCGTTTGGATTTTATTCGCGCGTGAGCGAAGAATTCACACCGGCCGGCGAGCTCAACGGTATTCCGCTCTTCAAGGGCAAATTCGGACAGACCAACTTCCTGCCGCCGCCGCAGAGTAACGTTTATCTGATTGTCTCAAAAATTGTTCGTCAGGCTCATCCAGAACGATTGGACCTGCTCAGCCCTGGTGAGCCGGTATACAACGAGAAGAAAGAAATCATTGGTTGCAGAACGCTTATTACCAATTAAGGAGAGAAAAATGAAAAAGGAAATCATGAAATTTGGCGCACCCTGGTGCGCTCCCTGTAAGCGCCTTGACCAGGAATTGAAAGGCCTTCAAATTGAGGTCACGGAAATCAATGTTGACGATAACCCCGCCGCCGCCGCTCAATTTGGCATCAGCGGGCTTCCGACAGTTTTACTCATGGAAGATGGCAAGGTGATCAAGCGCCTGCACGGCGCCACCGACGCTGTCATTGCGACGATCAAAGATTTTGTCTCGTAATTGGCTATCGCCCTTTGATCTTTGATTGGTTTTTATTGTGGTGGTAGATATGGAAAAACACAGCATGGTCCAGAAATTTCCCGTGCTCAGCATCACAAGAAACGATCTTGTTGATTTTATCGGTGAAGAGGCCGCTCAAAACCTGACCGATGAACAGGTGGATCGGATCATCCAGATGTCAAGCGAAAACGAAGGTTTCTCGGATCAATTCTGGATTGCGTTGAAGCAATCAGCCATACAACTTATTCATCCTCAAAAAATGGAGAAAACAAAATATGCCTAAGTATGTTGTTGAATATCAGGAAGTTCTGTATTACGAGACAGAGGTCGAAGCAGACAGCGAAAAAGAAGCCATCAAGAAATGCATGGACAATCCTCTTGACATGGACCTCGCAATAGATAGTTATTTCCAGAACTATCAGGCGACGCTCGCTAATGAATAATCCTTCCGGCATCAGCACTCGAAAGAGTGGCTTTTGCCGTTGAACGTTCAATAGTTTATCAGGAGCTATGTATGTATATTGATTATGGTTTTGTGAGGTTGCGGATTTCACTCCGCGGATTAAAAATTCGTTTTTTCTCAGCGGCTCATTTTAAATTTTACAAACTGACAACAAAATTAGGCGGCCGGCTATATCTTGCGTTTTGTATTCCTGTAAATCCTTTCAGATTTAAAAACAGAGGGATCGCATTATGTTTCCCTGTATTACAAAATACTCATCAAAAATAGAAAGGAACATTTATTATGACATCTCTTGCTTACGAACTTTCTCAATTCACCGGAACGGAAAACTATTACAGGCTTACTCCGTTTCCAAAAACCTATATGACAGACGGCACCAAATATCTTGCCGACAAAGCAAAATGTTACTGGCTCATGGAACTGATTGCCAGCGAGCAGCGGCGCCTGAACAAATACGAATTTCAAACCTGGACGCTGAAAGTCGAAAATCATAAAGGCCGGTTAACCGGCACAGACGGGAATGGCCGCGTGATCCTCTCTCAGGTGATTGAGTATACCGACTTTCCGATGTCGGAAATTGAACTGTACCTGTGCCTGACCGAAGATTGTTACAACGACACGGCCAGGGTCATTATGCTTCCATCAGAATACTAGGAGGAGTTATGAACGGTTTGAACACTTTGCAAAAGAAAGAGCTGGACAGGTACGCCGGAGTTTTTTCGTGTGATGAAATTCCCCCGCAGGTATTGGAGCGTATCAAATCCATCAACGATCATGAGACGTTCTACCAGAACGCCGACCGTTATTTGAGCGACCTGTACTTCGAGAAAATGATCAACACTCCCAGCTCGCGTTTCATTTAGGAGCAGATCATGGGTATCGGAAATTTTCTCCCGTCTCTGAATAACAATTGCTGGGAAATGGTTTACGTTGAGTATCCGGAAACCTATGATGATGATGATTTTGTCATCTGGTACGAAGATCTCATGGAAACCATACATGGCATTCTGCCGCCTTCTTTCTATGAACCGTGTTCCGAATTAAAACGGCGCTCAGGGATGGAAATTGTGGCCACCAATCATCTGTTGGATGTTTGTCTGGCTGACAACGAATGGTCTCTGGCGGTGATCATCGCTGCAAAAGAAAACGATCGGTATGAGATCAATCCGCTCGCCGGACATCATCTGGAACTGCTGGAAAAACGATTGTTCAACGGGCTCCACAAAAATGGTTTTCATTTGAGGCTTCGTACAGGACCCTGGACCACAACCAGTTTTGATCCCATTGATTAAGGAGAGAAAAAAAATGCTATTGAACAAAGAATTTACGATTATGCGTGTTTATACGATTGATCTTCCAAGAGATCTGAAGATTTCTTCCTTTTATTCCAAATTGAACGCCTATCTGGAAGAGAATAACCTGCGCCGGATAGGTCCTCATACCTACCTTTACAGGGCCAGTCGTGAGGAAAACAACATTGAGGTGGTATACGACAGCATCCGAATTGCCATCATGCCACACGACTGGCTGGCGATCGACCGTAACTATTTTGATCCGGAAGAAATTTTACGCATCTCGGATCTGATCTGCCGGTTCCTGACCGACAATCAACTGCCATTCAACATTTACGCCGATTACCGGTGTTCCGACATCTTCACCACGCACACGAAATTGATGCTGCATGATGTCAAACATTTCACGGAGAACACATGGCCAGCCTAAAACAGGAAATCGAAGAAGCGCGGCTTACTCACTCCATTCAGTCTGTGCTGGGCACGAACAAACGGAAGATCGTTTGTCCGTTGCCCACGCACATTCATCATTCCAACACACCGAGCTTCTCGATTTTCTGGCACCACGGCGTTCAACTGTTTCGCTGTCACGGAAACTGCGGGCTGCAGGGAGACGTGATTGACCTGGTTGGCTACCTGCGGGTGAACGGTTACGATCCGCGTAATCCCAAAAAGGTGAAGGAAGCGTTAGCGCTCCTTGACAGCCGATATGACTATGACATTCCGACGCCGGAACCAGAGATAAAGCTCGCCGCCGACGAATGGGAACTCTACATGCCGCCGGACATTGAAGTGATCGAGTATGCCAAAACCAGAGGGTTAACGATCAAAACCCTTGAAAAATTCCGTGTCGGGCAGTCGGGCAAATACATGACCCTGCCGTGTTTTGAAAACCATCGGTTGATCGGGATCAAGCTGCGCAACACCACCAATATTGGGATGCGCTTTTTCTCTCTGGAAGGCTCGCATCAGGGAATGTTCAATTTCGACGCCGTGAACATGACCACCGAACCGGTATTCATGGTCAAGGGAGAAATCCCCTGCATGTTATTGGACCAGCTCGGGTTTCTGGCCTGCGCGCCGGCCAGCGGGGAACAGGGATGGAAGGACAGCTGGCGCATCGCGCTGGCGCTGTCCAGGGTCATCGTAGTTGGCGATAACGATGATACGGGTATCAAAGCCGCGCAGAAGAGAGCCAGACTGGTCAACGGATTGTTAAAATTCCCGCCCGCTCAGTACAAAGATATTGACGAGTGGATCCTGTCTGACCGTGACGCTGTTCACGAGTTGGAGAAATGGAGAGAAGAGGCCAAAAATAATGATTAACGAAAGAGGTTAACGGTATGAAATCCAAGTGGTATCGCGAACGAGACGAAGCAATCGTTAAAGATTACAGCAACGGTATGAGCGTTGAAACGCTTGCCAGAAAATACATGCTGGCAGAAAGCACCATTCACGAAATCCTCAAGGAAGGCGGCGTGACGATCACCAAAAAATATCATTATTCCAAACGTCACGAATGGTATTATCCCAAAGTCAAGGAAACTTCCTTTGAGGAAAGGCAGAGGAGACTGCTGCAAAACAGCAATACGCTGGTGAGATTGCTGAAAAGCATCAACCTGGACAGCCCCGCGCTGGATCAGAAATGGAGAGATCAGGCAAAACAGGCCATCCAGGAACACTTTGACATCGTTTCCGGCATCGGAAGCTGAAAGGAAAATATGTTTACGAGAAAACACATTAACGCAGAAGAAAAAATTCTGCGCTTTATTTCCGAATACAAATCTCTGAACAACGGCGTTTCACCGTCCATTCGAGAGATTGGTCTGGCAATTGGACTTACGTCCACCAGCCATGTGTGGTTTTACATCCATCGCCTGATTGACTATGGATGTATTTTGATGAAGGAACATCAGCCAAGAACTATTCAGCTCACAGGAAAACAATGGGAAAACAGAAATACAGGTTCAAACGCCTGAAGTAAAAGTAGTTGCAGGAGTGGTGCTATGAGCTTTGATAATGACATTGCACGTGGGTATCTTGAAAACGGCGAGCCCTTAGAAGCTCGCTGGGGAAGCGGCTGGTGAAGTTGTCAAGAGCCAGAACTCGATCCCTGGGATATAGAACCATGCCCTGATTGCGGAACAATGCTTCACACGTATTGCGGCGAATTCGCCAATCCATGCCCTGTATGTGATTGGGTTATCTAAGAAGGAGCTGTGGTCATAAAGCAATTTCTTCACCAGGTTTGAAGAAACATTCAACTCGCAATAAAACAATGAGAAAACAGAAAGGAAAGAATATGGCAAGAGTAACAACAGATCCAAAACTTTCATGGATGATGAGCAGGTACGGCATTGTCAATCTGGCAGGAGCGGTTATTCGCGATGCAATGAACATCGTCAATGAAGGTTGTGTCTTTATTGACGGTATTGGCAAACGCGGCCATGAGGTCAACGGCGGTCTCTGCATTGAGAAAGAAAAAGCCTTTAACCTGTTCAGGCAAGCGCTGAAAGAAAACGGTTATGTGGTAACGAAAGGAGAACAAAATGCCGGCTGTGACCTGTGTAAAAAGCCCGCCGAATACTTCCTGTGTCAGGAACACATGGATGACATGCGTTTCCCCGATGTGTTCTCGACCGTGGATGGCTGTTATCCCACACATCAGCAGATGGTTTTGTGGGATGACGGCGAGAACACCTACATTGGCGGTTACGAAGCCGGCATGTGGTTTACCGGCGACCAGATGGTGGACACAGGAGACAGTGAAATCATCTGGTGCCCGCTGCCCGATCTTCAATATCTGGCCAGAGAGCTGCGCGCGATGCGAAGGAAAAAGAAATGAAATATCCCATTTATTTCTTTTCGGCGAAGTGGCAATACCGTGACGACGACGGCAGTCTGAAAGACAATTCAACGTCCTTCTTTTTCATGGAACGCGCCGAGCTGAGCGCCGTTCAGCTGGAAAAGAAAAAGAATGAACTCATTCTTTCTTTGCGGAAGAAGTGGAATGAGACAGGTCATCGTTATCTGCCTGGCTCCCTGAGAACGGAACTGGATTTCCACAAGTACGACACATGGATGCTGGGCTGGTTCTATCATAAAACGTACAATCAATTTCAATCTCAGGAAGAAGCCTTCAAGGATTTTCAGGAATTCGTCGACCGTATTCAGGCCGAGAATGTGAAGAACGGCCACCATGAGAGCGAATGTGTCATAGACAATCCCAATCCCTACGAATGTCTGATGGGGGCCGAAGATCGCTGGCGCTGGCGCCTGTGCGATTGCAGCGAGTGTAAAGCGGGAGTGACAACTGTCATTTATCACTAGAAAGGGCAAAAGATGATCATTCATCAGTCAGAAGGGATATTCGTGAACGGCGTGTTCTTCTCACGGGGTTACCATGAAAAACAATACTCGGCGAGAGTGTTAAAGCGAAGCGCCGTGGTTATCGGTTGGCCCGACGTTTCATGCAAAGTGCAGTGGCTTGTGCAAATTAACGTATGGCTGGGAAAATGCGCAACAGTGATTTCCCGCTCCTGCGGTTGCGCAAGCCTTGACGAAGCATTGGAATATGCGTCATCGGCACTTCTCGATCATGTGCAAATCGTTTACGGAGATCTCAACCAACCCGTTCTGGACATGCGTCCTGTTCCGGACAAAATCCAGCAAATCGTGCCAGGACGATTGAAAGATTGTATTCAAATTCTGATCCGGCATCTCGGAGAACCTGTCTGGATCAATGTGCAAAGAACAGATCTAAAATTCATCAAATCAGAAAGGTGAAAAAAATGTCCACATATTATTTTGGTTTCTCTTACGTGGTATCCAAAGAGGAAAAGATCGAAGCGGATACCCTTGAAGAAGCATTGGAAACGTGGCGATCAAACGTTCCCGAAGATGAACAAAATGCGACGGATTACAGCCTGATCGTCTACGACGAATTCGGGAATGAAGTGTACCAGAAATCACACATCTAATTTTCAGGAGCAAGCATGCTAACCAAAACATTGCTGGAAAAAATTGTGGTGGAATACTACAATTTCAGGAAACTGGTAAGGCCAAACAGGGATCAGGCGTTACAATTCCTGGTTTCGGAGATTGGCGAACTGGCCGACGCCAACGTTCACGAACAGGCAAACTGGGTCCGTAACCACGAAAAAGAACGCAACGTGGCAGACGAAGTGGGCGACGTCATGATGATGCTCACTTCCTACTGTCTGGCGTCTGGTTTACCGGATCCCATCGTCTGCATGACCCGAAAATTCTCAAAGAAAGGTTTCTCTATTTCCGACATCGCAAACGGTGGCAATCCCGAAATTGGATATTAATTCCAGCGTGAGGCCTTCACGATCCAGCCAGGTCGTGAAGGCTTTCATGGCAAAGAATTTGGGAATGTCAAAATTCTCGGCCACGTAACCGTGAACAAAAAAGGCCGTCAGTTCGTAAGTATTGATTTCGCCGGCGGCTCTGGAAAACTTCCACAATTCGTTGCGAATGGAAATGAAATCCATGTACTTCGCGGTCACGGCCAGCCTGCTGAGAAAAATTCCTATTGCGTTAGAAAGAAGCATCGGTCGATATGTCAAAGATCACCATCCGTCCCCATGAAGTTGTTGTGAACCTGACACCGGTGGACCTGATTGATCTGCCTGTTCACGTTGAAGGGCAATGGCTCCTCGGGCAGGTCATCGGCGCCGCCGTAAAAGAACGTGTCCTGAAAATGGCTGGTAACAAGGTGGATAAATCTCGCCTTGACCAGATGAGCGTCACTTTCAAGGATAACGAATATATTGTAACATTCCCAGGGAAAATATAACTGGCGTCTTATTGTTACAAGTGTTGCGCTAGTGATATAATAGAATTACTTTGCGCAAAGGAGACTGCCATGAAATCTTTCTGTAAATTCTGCAATACCGAAGTGGAACAGAAAAATCATATCAGCAAATGTCCCAGATGCGGCGGCGAACTGCACCAGAAAAACAATCTGGCCATCTGCGCCTGCTGCGGGAAAACCACGCCGGTTATTCCAAAGAAGGAAGCAGAGCCTTCCGAATTGTCAGGTAAATCCCTGATCGCTGCAAAAGACAGGAAGGAGTGATTTCTTCTACCACGTGTAGAAAGAAAATCGGAGCCCGCCCAGAAAAGCGGGCTCCTGCATTATTTGTAATGGTCAACAGGGCCACATTTCTCGTGCGCTTCCAGTAAATCTTCCGTCTGCAATGCCAGATAACGTTCCAGCACTTTCGTCGAAGTGTGACCCATCAACCGTCGTAATTGAATGATGTCCATCCCGTTCCGAAGGCACTCCAAAGCAAAGGTTCGCCGAGAATCATGCGGGGAAGGGCAGGCAACATTCGCCATTTTCGCCCGCCGCCGAATGATCTCGCGCAGTCCCATCGGCTGTAACTGGGTATTGCCCTTCGTCACCCACAACCAGTCACGGGGATCTTTCGACTGCCGCTTCCGTAAATAACGATTAATGTCACGACGCGCAGTCGGACCAACAACCACCGCCCGTGCCTTGTCTCCTTTTCCGACCGGAACATGGATCTCACCGGTGTCCAGGTTAATGTCCATAATGCGCATGTTGCAAAATTCACTGCGACGCACACCGGTGTCAAGCAGAGTACGAAAAATCGCAATGTCGCGCATCCCTGTGAACGTTCGCGGGTCGCAGGTGTCAATCATCCGCAGAACATCCGACATCGGAACACCTGGGATCGGATCCGTGTTTGCCTTCGGCGCTACAACTTTCCGAATGGGGTTCTTCCAGTCGTCAGGTTCAAACTCGTTTTCAAACCACAGGAAAATGGTTTTCAATGGCCGCCAGAAGGAGTGAACCCCACCTTTGTTGTGACCTTCTTCTTCCAGCATCACAATAAAGGAGCGAATATCATTTGCCGTGACCTCTTCAAACGAACGGATACGACGGTCACGGGCAAATTCTCGAAACCGTTGTAGCTTTTCACCATAGTTTTCAATCGTCCTGCGGGAAAGCTGTCTCGCTCTACGGTCAATCAGAAAGTCTCGAATAACATCGGAAATTTGGTGGTTTTCGGAACGCTGTTTCATGTTACTCCCTCCATTTTTTCGGAATATGTGGGGGGTAACGGAGAACATGACCACCATATATGGCGGTGTCATTATTCCAACAGCTTAGAAGGCTGGTGCTCTGTCCGTTGCGCTACGGGGGCAAAAGTTGGTTGAAATCGTATTCAAATCTACAAAATCTTAAAAAAATCGGCCAAAAAAAACTGTTGGTTTTTTTACTAATTATTCGCTCGTCTCCGTGACCCGAAAATGATTATAACATGAAAAAAAATAAGGAGCCTGGAGAGATAGAGCTGGCTCCTTATTTTCCTAGCGTAAAAAATAGCCAACCAAAAAACCACACAAAAATAGGGAAATACCCTGAGCAAAAAAGAATAGGCTTTTTTTTATTGCCAAACGTGTATCACGTTCTTTGAAAATCCGATCTATTTCCTCATAATACTTTTCTCGCATATCAACCCTTGGACAGTTTAATTTTATAGTTGGCGTATGCCACAATATCGAGAAGATCGGCTTCGCTCATGTTGCCTTTCTCGATCTCTCCTACGACTTCGGCGAACACTTTGGTTAACGCCGGTTCAATCGTTACGAGTAGGGCAATCTTATCCATGAGCGACTGATCATCCGACGTCCTGATGTCAATTGCAGATGAAACAGGCACTCCAAGCCAATTACAAATCTTTTTCAGGGAAGCATAATCAACGTTCTTATTTTCAGCGGCGCGCAGAATGGTGGTATGAGCCACGCCAACCTGAGCCGCTGCCTTGCGTGAACTCAAATTCTCATCTCTCATTTTCTTTCTGATCAATTCTGAAATCATATAACACTTTTTCGTAAAAAAACTCTGTGAAATATCGTCGAGATCAGCATATCACGAACTAGATAAGATTTCAACCAATCGTTGCAAATATATGACATTTGTCATTGGATAATATGACAAACATCTGTTCTTTTATTGAAACGTTGTAATTGACTTACAATTGTTACAGAAGTACAATATTTCTACTTGCCGGAGGAGGCGCTTATGAAAATTACCATTTCAACTCTGCTTGAAATTATCCCAGCTAATGTAACCAACTACATTAATCGATATGTCCTACTGAACCTGGTCCACAAATTTTACTGCAATCGCATGACGATGAATGATTTGTGCACAGGGGTATGTTCCAGCTGCGCCGGTTCCTTAATCCGAATAACAAAAGACCTGCATCAGGCGAAAAATATCGAAGCCTTCCTGACGTACAAGGCCAAAGACGAAACGGCGATCAACATGGAAAAAGCCAGCGAAAGAAAACTGCAAAACGTCTCGTCTCAGGAAAACGACCTGTACGAGTTTTCCGATGTCGGAAATCCATTTGAAAGCTTAAAGGAACTCTTCCAATGAAACCACGACCGCGTTCCATTGAACGAAAAGTCGCCGCTTATCTTTCTGAACGTTTCCTTCAACTGGGCCTGTCTCCGGTGGAACGGATCCCCGTGCTGGGGCGCACAGGGCCGGATATTTCTCTGAACGAGCTCAACATCGTGATTGATGTCAAGAGCCGGCTTGAGGTTCCGGTGAGTGTTTTCTGTCCCAGAAACGAATTTCGTTATATCTGCAACGGCCTGATTTCGGTTCCACTGTGTAATTTTCTGGACATTTTTGAAAACAACCTGGTTTGCCGGCAGGATTACGTTTTCTCGAAAATTGTTCAGGACTATTACGATCATATAGATGAATGGACGCGGACCAACATACCTTCGGGTATTACCGCGTTGGTACTTCATCGCCCCAAAAAGCCTATCGGCAACTCTATCTTGGTTATATCCAATTTAAACCGTAGGAGGTTACAAGAATGGTACAAAACACACAAACAGCTTTAGAGACTTATCAACCTTCCAATAACGAGATCATGAACCATGCGCTCACCGGTCTTGAGGCCTCGTTATTGAACGCGGCGACCATGAACGCCAATGCTGTTCTGGATAGCGGATACACAGAGGCAGAACGGCAGGCATTTATTCTGGTAGAGGAATTGAAACTGATCAACGGCGTTGATCTGGCCGCCGTGCTGATGCGTGGGAAATTGATCCGGCAGATTGAAGAGGGCGCAATCTGGACCATCCATCCAGGCCAGTATTCCAGCCGCGAAGAACTGATCCGCGATCAGGGAATTTCCTTCTCGGAATATTCCAACATCAAGGATCTAACCATGACCATCTTCCCCTGGATGGAAGAGCACGGGCTTTCTATCGCCGAGACCTGGGAACAGATTGGTAAATCCAATTTCCGTGAAATGGTTCCGGTACTCCGCACTTTGATTACAGGCGAACCTTCCTCGGCCAGAACCATCAATCAGGCCGCCGAACGTCTGATGGACGACGTCGTTGCCACCGCTAACGCTTCGGGTCAACAGTTGACCGAAGAACAAATCCGCACCACCGCAGTGACCAACCTGCTCGAAGCTGGCGGGCGTATGAACAACCGCCAGCTGCGTGAGACCATTCGCCCTGAACGCACACCGTCTATTGAGCTGTTTTCCTACAACACTAACGGTGAACGTCTGATTATGGCCAGGGTCTCCGAAGAACAATGGAACCTGCTGCAACGGCGCCTGAATGGTTATATGGATCCATTTGATGTCGAGCTTCCCAACGATCCCGAAGCACGTCGCCTGGAAGCTGCCCGCATCCCACCTCTGCGCTCCGTATTTCAGATGTTTGGCGAATAATTATGGATGCATCAATCTGGGAAAAAACGCTCATTGGCACTGTGCTTCACGACCCGCAAACAATGGCTGAATGTGAGGATTTGCTGCCGTCTGATTTTACCGGCATCCATAAAATCCTGTGGGCTGAAATGCTGAACCTGTATCGCAGAAACGGCCTTGACGCCAGATCGCTGATCGCAGCCATCGCCAGCTCACCAGATTATGAACGTGTCACTTCCGACGTCGGAAATATCGACAGTTATGTCGCCGAGCTCATGCTCAATCGCGGCACTCAGGTTGGTGAATATTCCAATCAAGTCCTGGGCGCGTCCATCAAGCGCCATCTGAAAAATATGGCGGCCTTGATTGCCGCCCAGGCCCAGGATGACACCAAAACCGCCGAAGAACTGATTGAGTTTACCGAACAAAAACTGGCCAATATCAGGCGCAACCGCATCGCCGACGGCATCACGATGGCTGACCTGTTTTCGGTTTACCTGCCTCATCTGGAAGGACTGCGTAACGGCACCATCAAACCCGCATGGACACCCAGCCTCACGGCCATGAAAAACATCATCGACTACGCAGAAGATAGTGACCTGATCACCATCGCCGCCAGACCTGGTCAAGGCAAAAGCTCGTATCTGCGCTATGAAGCCTATAAACACGCCAGAGCCGGCGGGTCTCCCATTATCTTCAATCTGGAAAACAGCGAGATGGAATACGCAAAAAACTTTCTCGCTCTTCATCTGGGGATCGATGGCAAAAAACTGAAAAATCCGAAACTGCTCTCCGAACAAGAACTGGATCGGGTGAAATACGGCGCAGAGGAACTGTCCCGCATGAACCTGCGGATCATCTCTCTTGGAAGCCCGTCGGTTCAGCAAATCGTGTCTATCGCCAGACGAAAAATCGCAGAGAAGAAAGCAGATCTTCTTTTGATTGATTACGTCCAGCTCATTCAAAACGGCAACGAGAACAAGGTACAGGACGTCACGGTTTCCACCACGACCCTGCGCGGTCTCGCCCTCAGCCTGAACGTTCCCATCATCATCGCTTCTCAACTTTCGAGAAACATTGAACACCGCGGGAACGGCTCCGATCCAGAACTGTCCGACCTGCGCGACAGCGGTTCGCTGGAACAGGACAGCACCATCGTAGCGTTCATCAAAAACGCCTGGACCGATCCGACACCGGAACAAATTCGCGTATTCCCTGAAAACGAGAATATCGTTGATCCACTCAACTGCAGGGCGGTCCCTGTTCGGTTCTACGTCAAGAAAAATCGAAACAGCGCAACGGGGATCTCCGATCTGGTGAAATGGAATAAATCCACCGGCTTATATCAAACTTTGGAAAGAGGAACAAGAATATGAAAATCTACCGTGAAAAGATTTTTATCAGGACAATTCCTGATAAGAAAAAGATAAAAGGCACCCTGGGTTCACGTCTGATCGGAATTAACATCACGGCCCAGAACGCCCCTGTGCAAATTGAACCCATCTATTCGCCTCTGATTGAGGTCAGTAAAATCGGCAACGTCATCTGTGTGTCATTCTATTTCAAACCGGAACTGGCGCTGGCCGTCTTTCTCATGCCAGACTGGCCGTTCATTTCATTCCAGATCATTCAATCCATGTCGCTGGATCCGGAGCCAAAATGAAAATCAACTGTTCAGGTGGTAAGGGAGTGATGGAATTACAGGATTGTTTCGCCTGCGCCCTCGAAGGCGAAAACATCTGTGGCTACGATTACGCTCTGATCAAGGAAATGATGAGCGATCAGGATAAGGAAGAACGGCGCAATTCCATCCACGTCACGGATTTGACCGGATGCCTGCGTCGGGCTTACTACGATAAAAAAGAACCCGCCGCCGAATACATCCATGAAACACTGGCCCGCTGGCTGGGAACCAATTTCCACCACGCTGCCGAAAATCAGGATGAACTTTTTGACAGCGAATTGCTTCTCTCACATAACGGCATCGTCGGCAGATCCGATCTGGTTTACAAAAACGGCCGGATCGTGGATTACAAGTTCGTACGCTGGATGTACGTGGACCGCCTTCCTTACGGCTCTCACGCGCTTCAGCTCAATATCTACGGGTATATGCTGCGCAAACAGGGTAGACCGGTGACCCGCCTGCAGGTGCAGTACGTGGACGCTTCCGGTCCAACCAAATGCAAAAAATGCAAGGTCCCCGTACGTATGTACGAAGGAGAACTGAAATGCCCTAACTGCTTCCAGTACATTCCTAACGCTCATCTGGGGGCTTATCTGTGCGACATCCCCATCATGAGCGATGAGGAAGTAGAAGCCAACATTCTGCACAGAAAGGAGGAACTCGAAGCCTCGCTTGCATTGGGCATGCCGCCGGCCAGGGAACCTGGCTATCTGTGCGCTTACTGCGCGCACGCTCAAAAATGCTGTCCAGACATGGACGAATAAATCATCAGTCGAAGGAGACTACTATCATGGCAATTCAAGGTTTGGAATTAAGCACCAATGTCACCAAAAAGAATGTCAAACTTCTTTTCTGGGGCAAAACCGGTTCTCGTAAAACCGAGACCGTTCTGCGCAATTTTCCTCACGTTTTAATTATTGACGCAGAAGGTAATTCCGATCAATGCGTGGACGTTCCCGAGATCAAACCCTTCCTGCGTGTGAAAACCAAGGACACCCGCCAGGTAATGGAAATTATCGACAAGGTCGCCAACGGCGAAGTTAAATTCCCCGATGGCAGTCCTGTTGAAACCGTCTGCATTGACAGCGTTTCTATCCTGTGGAGCGTTCAGCAGGAAGTCGCTGCGAAATCCGCTGAAAAACGCGCCGAGAAATACAATAAGCCCAAAGATGAGGCCACTCTGACCCAGCTCGACTGGGTAATGGCGAAACGTCCAATGAAGCGCCTGTCTAACCGGTTTAACGGCACCAATATCAAATTCCTGGTTCTTATCGGCCGCGAAAAAGACCTCTATGATGAAAACGGTAACGACCTCAAAAAGATCGGTGTCACCGCAGACGTCATGAAAGGTACCGAATACGATATGTCTGCCTGCCTGCACTTCTATTTCGATGGAAACGGCAAATGGACCTACGAAGTCACTGGCGTCAAGGGCTCACTCGGTCAGAAAATCTTCCCTATGCACAGCAAGGGTAATGTATTTCCGATGTCGGAATTGCTGGATTATTCCAGGAACCTGAAACCAGATGCTAAAAACGAAGCCACCGAAGATGAAATCGCCGAAAGCATTGTTTCGGAAGAAAATCAGGAACGCACCTGGTCCGCGATGCTGGCGTATGCCAAGAAATTCGATATTACTCAGGAAATGCTGGGCAATATCCTGCGCGGCGCCGGCTTCCAGGCTTTCAAAGTATCCGACTGGGATGAAATGAAGGACGCCATTGATAAATGGGTGTCCGTCCAGTCCTCACAGCCCAGCGAAGCTGAAAAACAAAATTAATCGTTCACAGAAAAAGGGAGCTCACGCTCCCTTTTTCTTTTTATTCCACTTGCGCGCGTTCTTCGCAAATTGCGCCCGCTTGCGGATCTTCGGGTCTTTGCTCTTCAGGCCGGCTTCAATCGCTTCGTTCGTCACCCCGCCGCCTTTCTTCGCCAGACCCTTTCGTCTGGCATATTCGGTAAATTTGCCTTTGTTCTCTTTCTTGATCTTGATCATAATTTCACTCCTTTAGGGTAACAGGGCAATCACCCAGCCAATCGCTCCGGTGATCAGCGCTCCGGCAACCAGTCGCCAGAGCCATTTGATATTGTCTCTGCGCTCTTTCTCCATTTCTTTTTTCTCGGCGGCGGCTTTCTTGATATATTCACTGGTCTCCTTCATGGTTTCCTTAATCCCGCCATCTTCATAGATCGCTTCCTCAATACGGTTCACCGACCGGATCATGTTGGACATCTTCCCGACCAGCCCAAGACCTCCACTGTCCCCTTTCAAAATATGTTCGTGTTCTTTCACCGTATCAACAACCCCGATGATCCGGTCTTTGATCACGGCCATATCGCTGGATAATGCGTTGACCGAACTGGAGATGTCCCCCACGGCATCTTCAATGCGGGTGATCCTCTCTTCCTGAATACATGGCGCGGTCATGGCTCACACTCCTTCATTAAAAATAACAATAGGAGTTCCACAGACCGTCCACAACCATCAGCACTTCGGCGTCTGAAAATGTCCAGCTGACGACCGGCTGCCCCTCAACCTCCGAGACGGCAATTTTTGCATTCAGGTCAGGGTCCGATACCACCGCGCTCGCCATCAGGCTCGCCATCATGATCGGGCTCTGCAAAACCTTTGTGGCCAGGATCATCCTCGCGGCGTGGTTTGGCGTTTCAGGGCTCTCCTCACGAACGGCCAGCGCCTTTTGCACAATCGCCTGCTGTACCACGGCGATAAACGACGGATCTTTTGAAACGGTAAATTGATCAATGTAGTTCATTTTATCCTCTCCGACTGCGATCAAATTGTCTCTGATTTTTGTTGTAGGTGAGCGCGCACACACCGGCCGTGGCTTCATACTCTCCACCTGTTGAACTGCGCCTGTACCCGAAGGTGACATTCATGTCTGCCGTGACGACCATGTGGCCGGTGCGGACCACAATACGGCCATCGTCTCCGTTCACCTGATAGTCCAGAGCAAAACCGCTGGTGTAGGCTGCGCTGTAATAGTAGTCCATCTCTGGTTGAAAATGTCCGAACGCCATCCCGCCGTTCTTGGCCGCGCACGTGGCCTGAATGTACTGTTTGATCCCGAATGTGCCTGTTTTTAGATTGCTGCCTACCACCAGATCGGCGTACGAAAGCACCCAGCAGGTACCGTACGAACCCCATACCGCGTTGGTGGAAATGGTCACGCTCAACGCGGAACTTTTTTCGGGATATTTCAAATACAAAAACTGTCCGCCTATGTTGACGGCCGGTTTTGAACCAATCATCGCGCTGATGGATGTCGCGTATTCCCCGACACCGATCAGCACGGCGCCAAAATTAATATCGCTGGTGTCAATCGTGAGCGATGCGGTGGGAACAGCATGATAGTTGTAGTACCGGTGCAGTGTCGTGTTCATGTCAGCCTCACAGGAACCATTTCTGCGCCATCAGCGTGAATTCTAGCTGCTGGATGGTGGTTACACTGCTCAGCACGAAGTACAGGATTTCTCCGGCTTCAATGATCAGTGTCCAGCCGGTTAAATTGCTCTGGATGCCCTTCTGCGCCGAAAGCAGGGTGGGGTAGTTCCCGCCGCAGATGGTGTCGCCGGATGTCGGCGGGTAGTTGTCGTAACTGTCTTTGAGAATGTCCAAAATGGCCGAACCCACCTGGTTTGCCAGCATGGAATAACCGGTGATCTTGATACGGTAGGGAATTCTGGCGCTGCCCACCACACCGGTTTCCGGCACGCCCAGCCTCGAACCAATGATGACCGGAATTTCGTAATACGGATTTTGCAGATAATCACACACGTTCAACAGATACGGATGGGCAGGCGAATACTCCGTCGCGCCATTGGCTGACGCCGTGACCGTTCCCAGATAGCGTCTGGAATAGTCGCCGTATTTCACGTAAACTCCGTCTTTCACCGCCAGATTGACGGCGCGGGTGGTCGGGTTGGCCCACTGGCATAATTCCAGTTTAACCTCCGAGCCGTTGTAATAGGCATATACATCGGCTTTTTTCGACGTCGGAAGTACAAAGGTGATGGAAACGGTGGACGAAGCGGTGGACGCCACCGACAGCGAAACCTGCGTCGGGCTGTCAATGCTGACGATCTTCGCGTTTGCCCCGATCCCTTCACCTAAGGCCAGCATCCCCACCGACAGGACGGATGTGTCCGACAGGTTGGAGATCACCTGACTTCCGGTTACGGTGGACCCGCTCTGCGCCGGATTGAGCGCGATGGAAATCTCGCTGAACAAATACCGGTTCCAGGCGTTGTTGTAATACAGTGTGATGCGGTTCCCGTTGTAGGGCGTCAGGTAAACGGTACTGCGGTTGAAGTACGAACCGCCCATGACCGGTTCGCCGGATACCAGCGTCAGGCGTCCGAACACCGGATCAATACTGCTCACGCCGCCGCCTGGCAATCCCCAGGTGCCGTTCGCGAATAAGACCTTCCCCGCCGGACCATCTCCCGCCGCCGGCGCCGGAACAGCACCCTGAGCGCCGCCCGCTCCCATGTCTCCGGTGAACGGCGCCAGCGCTATCCTTCCGACGTCGGAAGCTGGCTGCTCGATGAACAGACCGTCATCCACATTCACTTCCAGCGTGTTGATGTCTGCAACGGAAGCAGAGGCATCGCTTTCCTTCAACAGGATCGCCGAACCCAGTTTGATCACCTTGCCGCTGGGGTCCTGCAAATAAAGGCCATCTGCCTTCGAGAAAACTACGTGATTTCCTGCACCTGGCGCTTCTACGTTTGCCAGATTGTCCTGAAAGGTTAATTTCGCCATTGATCCTCCTAGATATTCGAGACGCCGTTGATTTCCTTCACCAGGGTCATGGATAAATCATCTATCGCCTTGATGTCAGAAACGAATACGCCCAGCACGGACTGGATGCTGGTCGGCGGCTGATGATAAATTCGCACCTTCACGGCGTCAACAAAAAGGTCATCACCGTTGGTCTTGATCCCGATGCCAAACGTGGATGAATTGACA
>ENA-UOYA01000335-UOYA01000335.1-activated-sludge-metagenome-genome-assembly--contig:-NODE-335-length-64219-cov-255.186429_pt1 | contig 64219 bp, 54 predicted proteins | sample MGYA00238163_ERZ764804 | MGnify/ENA primary metagenome ERZ764804 (study PRJEB28919, sample SAMN05720223) | activated sludge metagenome | isolation source: Anaerobic digester | place: Hong Kong...
GCTGCTCCTTTTGTTTCCTTTAGCTGAATCTTATGAAAAAGCGCCATTCCGGCGCTGTAGACATCCAGTTTTCGAAAGAATACCTGTTCTGCCAATTTGTTGCGAAGCTCTGAGACCGGAGGGCTGTTCAACATTTGACTTACTTCATCGAAAATGAATTGTCCTAGCTGGTATTTTATAGACTCCAGACGCTTTTTATCGAGCTCGCCAGTTTTCTTTAGTAACTCGAAGTGCTGAATTATAGCTTCAGATAATTCGGCTACACCAACTCCTGTTGCAGCAATGGTTTTTAGCACTGGAGGAATGGGAATCTGTTCCGAGCCAAAATAAATTGGCGTACTAGAATCTCTCCCGATGGAGGTACTTGCCTCTTTGGCGCTAATATTCGACCCTTCCACAAGTCCAGCATGATGCATAAAATTAGGATCTCGCGCAGCCAGCGTGTCTGGACCTCCGGAAGGCGCTTGCCCACGACTAAGCTGAGCTTGTGTTTCGAGCATAGCCCTGAGCTCGCGCACGAGCCGATCTGCTCCATCTCGATCCGCCTTGTTGACGACGAAGATGTCGCCAATCTCCATAATGCCTGCCTTTATTACTTGGATATCGTCTCCAAGGCCCGGCACTGAGATGAGGACAACAGTGTCAGCAACTCTCACTATATCTATCTCCGACTGCCCTACGCCGACAGTCTCGACAAGAATGATGTCATAGCCCGCTGCATCGAGAACCTTAATTGCAGCGTGAGTGGCCTTAGAGATGCCGCCTAGACTGCCTCGAGTCGCGAGGCTCCGAATAAAAACACCTGCATCGGTAGCATGGCTTTGCATCCTAAGCCTATCGCCCAAAATGGCTCCACCAGAAAAAGGGCTCGTAGGATCGACGGCTAGAACACCCACCTTCCTGCCTCTAGCTCTAAACTGCGAAATCAGTTTATCGACTATAGTGCTTTTGCCAGCGCCTGGTGGGCCTGTTATTCCAACGACCTGTGCAACGCCTTCGTGGTCTTTTAAGCGATAGAGGGCAGCATAGGCTTCTCGGTCCTGATTCTCCAAAAGAGTAATAAGCCGAGCTATCGCACGCATATCGCCTTTTATGCAGCTGCCCACAAGTTCATTCATGAATAGAGAACTCCATTTTGATACTATCTATCGATCTAGCGGCCGCTTCAAATTCGCTCTGATGAATTCTATTGTTTTCGACGTTGGTGTTCCAGGACCAAAAATCTCGGCAATTCCCTTTGATTTCAAAAAGGGAATATCTTCTTCTGGAATTACTCCCCCACCAAAAACCAGAATATCGTCCACGCCTCTTTCTTTTAAAAGCTCAACCACTCGCGGAAAAAGGTGATTGTGTGCTCCAGAAAGAATAGAAAGTGCAATTACATCGACATCTTCCTGGATAGCCGCGTTGACTATCTGCTCGGGAGTCTGACGCAGACCTGTATATATCACTTCCATGCCAGCATCGCGCAGAGCACGGGCAATGACCTTTGCACCTCTATCATGTCCATCGAGGCCTGGCTTAGCTACCAATACTCTTATTTTTCTTTCCATGTTCGCCCCCCTTTAGAACATCACATTAGGCTGATATTCGCCAAATTCCTCGCGGAGCACTTCACATATCTCTCCGAGGGTTGCATAGGCACGCACAGCATCAAGTATTGGGAACATGAGGTTTTCTGTTCCCCTAGCTGTGTTCCTCAATGAAGCAAGGGCAGAAATCACCATATTATTGTTCCGGCGCGCTCTGAGTGCGGAGAGTCTCTCTTTTTGGCGCTCTCCGACTGCTGGATCCACGCGCAAAAGACCCTTGGGTGGTTTTTCTTCGATCTGGAATTTGTTGAGTCCTACGATGATACGCTCGCCCTTTTCGACATCCATTTGCCACTGATATGCAGAATCCTGGATCTCCTTCTGAATGTATCCCTGCTCGATGGCCTTTACTGCCCCTCCCAAATCATCTATGTGCTTAAGGTATTGTAGGGCTTCCTTTTCTATGCGATCGGTGAGGCTCTCTATATAATATGAGCCAGCCAGCGGATCTACGGTCTCTGCGACACCGGACTCGTATGCGATTATCTGTTGGGTGCGAAGGGCTATTCGTACGGCTTCTTCGGTAGGAAGGGCGAGCGCTTCGTCACGGGAATTGGTATGGAGGGATTGCGTACCGCCCAGCACGGCGGCCAGGGCTTGAATAGTTACGCGTATAATGTTGTTGTCGGGCTGCTGGGCGGTGAGGGTGGAGCCAGCGGTTTGGGTATGGAAGCGAAGCATCCAGCTCTTTGGATTCTTAGCGCCAAAGCGCTCACGCATGATGTAAGCCCAAACCCTGCGAGCCGCACGAAATTTGGCTACTTCCTCGAAAAGATCATTGTGAGAATTGAAAAAGAAAGATAAGCGAGGCGCAAATTCGTCGACATCGAGACCTGCTCTTATAGCAGCTTCGACATAAGCAATACCATCCGCCAGGGTAAATGCCACCTCCTGAACGGCAGTTGCGCCCGCTTCTCGAATGTGGTAGCCAGAAATAGAAATAGTATTCCAGTTTGGCACATTTTTAGAACAATATTCGAATATATCTGTGATGAGCCTCATGGAAGGCTCTGGCGGGAAAATATAGGTACCTCGGGCAATGTATTCCTTCAAGATATCGTTCTGAATCGTGCCATTTAGCTTCTCAGCACTAACTCCTTGCTTCTCGGCTACGACAATATACATTGCCAGAAGTACAGAAGCAGGAGCATTTATAGTCATGCTTGTGGAGACCTTATCGAGTGGGATGCCATCGAACAATACTTCCATGTCCTCTAATGAATCGATTGCCACACCTACTTTCCCCACTTCTCCTTCCGATAGGGGGTGATCTGAATCATATCCAATCTGGGTAGGCAGATCGAAAGCCACGGAAAGCCCTGTTTGGCCCTGCTCGAGCAAATATTTGTAGCGTTTATTGGATTCTTCTGCGGTACCAAAACCTGCATACTGCCGCATGGTCCATAGCCTACCTCGATACATCGTAGGTTGAACTCCTCGCGTAAAGGGGAATTCGCCCGGCAATCCTAGCTGCTTAACATAATCGAAGTCTTTTTGATCAAGCGGAGTATATACTCTATTGATTGGAGCATTCGATCCCGTTACAAATTGCTTCTTACGCTCAGGATGCTTTTCATTCGCCTTTTCAACCTTTGCGTTCCATAAACTGAAATCCTGTTCAAGTTTATTAAAGTCAGTCATGCTTCCCTCCTCGAGGTCACCAATCTATAGCAGACGGATTTCATATATTAGATGAGTCCAAGTTGAGCTTTTGCTTGCTTGGCTAATAGGAGCCCTTCTTCGAGCGCCGCGATATTTAGCTCTTCAGTTCCTTTTGGTACCCTATTCCTCACGGCTTCTCTTAGTGCTTCTGTACTTGCTACTCCAGATATGCCACCCAATACTCCTAGTGCAACCATATTGGCTACAACTGCTTTTCCTAGTTTTTTTGATGCAGTATCAAGTATGGGCAGCTTTACGACTGGCACCTTAGCCGGTGGATCGATGTTCAGGCTCGCATCTGCAATGATGATCCCTTTTTTCATTGAAATACCATAGCTTCTATATGCATCGTTGGATAGCGTAAGAAGGTAATCGGGCTCAGTGGCTTTAGGATAATCTATTTCGCTGTCCGAGATGACAACCTCTGCCTTGCTCGAACCTCCACGCGCTTCCGGTCCATAACTCTGTGTTTGGACTGCATTCATACCTTCTTGAATTGCGGCCTCAGCCAATACGATACCCGCAAGCAAAAGCCCCTGTCCACCTGAGCCGCTCAGTCTGAATTCAACTCGCATCCTGGTTCTCCTTCGTTTCGGATATAGCTGGGATTGGCCTTTTGTAGTCTGCCGATCAGTTCTAAGTATTGCTCTGTGAACTCAGCCTTTTCGCTCTTATAGAGCTCACCAATTAAGATTTTGCCTTCGCGTTTCTCCTGTGGCAATGAGGCTGCAGCTTTTATATTTATTGTCTGATCTTTGATCCAATTGAGCGTTTCTACAGCACCACCAATCTTATTCTTCCGGCCAAAGTAGGTTGGGCATTGTGACAAGGCCTCAACCACTGAGAAGCCTTTATGCATAATTGCTTTGGCAATTAGGTCTTCGAGCAGGACATAGTGATATGTAGTCGCTCTTGCGACATAAGTAGCACCTGCCGCTTTAGCTAGCTCGCACAGATCAAAATTATATTCGATGTTTCCATAAGGAGCGGTTGTTCCGAACATCCCACGGGGCGTCATTGGAGAGGCTTGGCCATTTGTCATGCCATATGTATCGTTATTTATAATTATTGCTGTTATATCGATATTTCTACGGGCAGCATGGATAAAATGGTTACCTCCAATTGCAGCGCAATCTCCATCACCTGTTATTACCAATACTTTAAGTTCAGGATTAGCTAGCTTTACACCCGTAGCAAAGGCAATAGCCCGACCATGCGTCGTATGAAGTGTATCGAAATCGAGATAACCAACCGAGCGGCTTGAGCAACCAATACCGGATACGATAACCATGTTGTTTTTATCAAGCCCAAGTTTATCAATCGCGCGCACAAGGGCACCAGTAACAGTGCCATTCCCGCATCCTGGGCACCAAATATGGGGAAGTCGATCTTGACGGAAGTAAGAGAGAAATTCAGCCATTAGAGTGCCTCCTTGATCGCTGCAAAGACTTCATCTGGATGAAAAAGCTCTCCATTAGCTTTACCGAGCCTTATCACGGGTTGTTCGCACGCAGCCGATCTTTCTATCTCAAGCGCAAGCTGACCAAGATTCATCTCGGGCACAAGAATTTTTTTAGCGGACGCTAATAAATACTTTACGGTCTTAATGGGGAAAGGCCATATAGTCTTGAGCCTAAGCATGCCTACTTTATAGCCTTCTTTTCGAGCACGCCTAACTGCAGAAAGAGATGCCATTGCAGAAGATCCGAAGGATACTACAGCCAAATCGCAACCCTCTAGCTCCTCTGCGAAATAGTCTGCCAACTCTTCGGTTTTGTTTTCGATCTTTAGATTTAGACGGCGCGCAAGTGTTCCTGCTATAGCAGGCTTACTAGTAGGAGCGCCATTTTCATCGTGAGTCAGACCTGTACAGTGCCAACGATAACCAGTCCCAAAAGGAGCCATGGGCGGAACACCTCCGTCCGGATCAGCTGCATATGGCTTATAGCCTTCTGGGCTCTCTGGCATTGGCCTTCGCGGAATCGCATAGCTTGACGGATCGGGTAGAACAACTTTTTCTCGCATATGCCCAATCACTTCATCCATCAAGACTATGACTGGAACACGATACTTCTCAGATAGCTCAAAAGCGCGGAATGTTAAGTCATAACACTCCTTTACATTGCCAGGAGCTAATGCAATTATCGGATGATCTCCGTGTGTGCCCCATCTGGCCTGCATTACATCACCCTGAGCTGGGCTTGTTGGCATACCGGTGGAAGGACCAACACGCTGTACATCGATTATAACTACAGGAATCTCGCAAAGGCCTGCATAGCCTATTGCTTCCTGCATCAATGAAAAGCCAGGACCTGAAGTAGCGGTCATGGCTTTAGCGCCAGTCAATGAAGCACCAATGCACGCTGAGATTGAGCCAATCTCATCTTCCATTTGAATGAACTTGCCTCCCACTTTTGGAAGCTCTTCCGAGCACATCTCGGCTATCTCTGTGGAAGGAGTGATAGGATAACCAGCATAGAATCGTAGCCCCGCAGCTATAGCAGCCATGGTGCATGCCTCGTTTCCTTGCATAAGCTTTATAGTTTCAGCCATGGGATGCCTCCGATTTTAAGCCCAGTCCAACCTGATTGACGCTTGTTTCGAATTTTGATTTATCTTCGACAGGGTGAACTTCAATCGCAAAATCGGGACAGCGGAGTTCACACATTCTGCATCCGATGCAATCATCTGGTCTAGCTGGAAAAACCTTTTCGTTTCTTAGCTCCAATACCTTCTTTGGGCAGAGAGCCACACAGATGTTGCAACCTTTGCAGTATTTTACTCTGACGATGTGAAAAAATTTCTTTTGAGGATCAGCCATTTCTTTGCTCTTGAACAATAATCGCCGTACTCAATCTAACAGACCGAGCATTGCTCCTTTAGATGTTCCTTCAAAAAGAAAAAATTTAAAGGATAAATATAAGCAGGAACGCATTACGGCGTTGTTTTATTTTACAGTTTATTGCCGATTTTGTCAAAATCTATCAATTCTTGCATAAACCATATATGCTGCCGATACTTGTCGCTTCCAGCGATTTGAGATACAAATAGACTTCAGGAGTTTTTAAGATGAAATACTTAAAAATTCGCGATTTAACACTTCGCGATGGGCAGCAGTCACAATTTGCAACACGCATGAATAATAAGCAGGTCAAGGCCGTGCTGGATGATTATCGCCAGAGTCATTTTTATGCTATGGAGGTATGGGGTGGCGCTGTTCCTGATTCAGTAATGAGATTTCTTGGTGAAGATCCATGGGATAGACTCGCTACAATCAAGGAAGGAATTGGCAATGCCTCAAAACTGACAGCCCTATCCCGTGGGCGCAACCTATTTGGATATAACCCCTATCCCGATTCTGTAATCGAAGGATTTTGCAGGAATGCTATTGCAGCTGGCGTAGATATCATGAGAATATTCGATGCCCTCAACGACATCGACAATATGAAGTCTTCGATCCGCGCTGTAAAGGAGGCAGGTGGCCTAGCAGATTGCGCTGTCTGCTATACTGTCGATCCGCGTTTTACATTGAGCGACAGAATAAAAGGGGTTTTTTCTGGCAAGAAAATACCGCCAAAGATTTTCACAGTAGATTATTATGTCAAGAAATCAAAAGAGCTTGCTTCTCTCGGCGCCGATATGATCACAATAAAAGATATGGCAGGACTGATAACCCCTACCATGGCTGCTGATCTCATAAAAGCGCTAAAAAATGAACTTGAGATTCCTATTGATCTTCATACTCATTGCACGCCAGGCTTCGGAGTTGCAAGTCTGCTTGCAGCTATGGTCAATGGAGTCGACATTGTAGATACGGCAATTCTGTCTTTCTCTGGAGGACCCGCTGCTCCGGCTTATGAAATAATACGTATTTTTGCAGACAGGTTGGGCCTCTCCGTAGATGTCGACAATGCTGCTGTCGCAAGAATAGACAAGAGTCTAAGAAAAATCAGAGCCGAACTTGCGGCTTTCGATCAGTACAAGAGACTTCCGCCCGAACTCGATCTCTCTAAGGATAGTCTCTCGCCAGAGCTCTCTAAGCTTTTCGATGACGCTATAGAAGCAGCCGTAGGAGGTAAGTACCAAAAATCTCTTGCAATTTGCCAGCAAATAGAAAAGGCGTTTTCCTACCCCGAGCCCGATGAGATCGTGCGGCACGCACAGATTCCTGGAGGCATGTATACCAACATGCTTACTCAGCTCAAGGAAGCCAAGCTGGAACATCTCCTCAATGAAGTTCTTCATCTTGTGCCAACTGTGCGGCTCGATGCTGGACTCCCTCCGCTTGTAACTCCTACCAGTCAGATTGTAGGTGTCCAGGCGGTGAACTGCGTTATAAGCTTGCACGAGGGAAAGGACATGTACGAAAACGTCTCGAAAAACTTCGAAGACCTTATCCTCGGTTTATATGGAAAGACGCCATGGCCAGTCGATCCTGAATTCCGCTATAAGATATGTGGCACAAGAGAAGAAGTTCCTTATGACACAAGCAACTACAAGCCTCAAGATAACCCACCGGTTCCAGAAGCAGGTGGAACTCTGCTTGCATTGAATGAAAAAGAACAACTACTTCTAGAGCTTTTCCCCTCGGTGGCAACCAAATTCTTGAGAAACAAAAGGATTGCGGAATGGCAGGCAGCACATCCAGAAGGCACCTCTTCTGAAGCACAACCTCAGCTTGGAGAACATCCTCTTTCCCTATACTTTGATCCCAATTACGAACCAAGCGATGGAGAGCCACCATCTTTCTGGGAGATTGCACCAAACTGGGCAGGATGGACAGATTCTATCGCCATAGGGCAATAGAAAGCGCTATGTGCTCACCTAGCCCTTGATTACCAAGAGAGGCTTAGTGCGGGCCACTAGGCTTGCAAGGCCAACACCGCTCACTGTTTCCACAACCTCATCCACATTCTTATAGGCAAGAGGAGCTTCTTCACAGGCTAATCGCTTATTAGCTGCAAGCAGTATTACAGAATGCGCTCGCATTTGTTCTGCGAGCGTATCGAATTGGATCTGTCGGGCAGCAGCATTGCGGCTCATGCGCCGACCTGCCCCGTGTGCAACGCTTCCAAAGCTCTCTTCCATGGCTCTAGGCCCGCCAACCAATATATAGCTGCCTCTCATCATATCACCAGGCAATAAAACGGGTTGGCCAACTTCTCGCGCATGTAGAGATAGATCCACGTGGCCAGCAGGAAATGCACGCGTAGCACCCTTTCTGTGAACAAGAAGCCGCTTTTCCATTCCTTCGATGGTATGAGTCTCAAATTTTGCGATGTTATGGGCAACATCATATAATAGTTGCATTCCAAGTGAATCCCAAGGCTCCCCAAATTCCTCGGTAAAAACCTCACGCACAGCGTAAGTTATCATCTGCCTGTTTATCCATGCAAAGTTTGCAGCCGCCGCCATAGCTGAAAGATATTCCTTGGCAATAGGATCGCGAATAGGTATGCTTACAAAATCATGTTCATACAGCGGTAGCTTGTATTGCGCCATCTTCGGGCGCATGCGCGCGATGTATTCTGTAGCAACCTGATGCCCCAGACCCCTTGATCCGGTGTGGATCCAAATAAGTACCTGCCCCTCGAATAGGCCATAGGCCTTGGCGCGTGCTGTGTCAAAAATACGTTCCACCTTAGCTATCTCAAGGAAATGGTTGCCTGCTCCCAGAGTTCCGAATTCTTCCTTTCCTCTCTCTACAGCCCTATCGCTTACTGCGCGCTCATCGGCTTCTTCTAGATATCCTCCGCTTTCAACAGATTCGAGGTCGGAATCTTCCGCAAATCCCTTAGCCAAAGTCCATCTCAGTCCGTTGTCCATCGCTTTCCGAGCTTCTTTAGCAGATACCCTCAACATGCCTTTCGAACCTACCCCTGATGGTACACGTGCGAAAAGCTTCTTGCCGATAGATTCGAGTCTCGGACGGACCATTTCCTCATCTAAAGAAGTAAGAATTACTCTTACGCCGCAGTTTATGTCGAATCCCACACCGCCGGGCGATACAATGCCTTCATTTATGTCGAAGGCAGCCACACCGCCTATCGGAAAAGCAAAACCCTGATGCATATCAGGCATCCCAAGCGCTTGTTTTACTATGCCAGGCTGTCGAGCTACATTTACTAATTGTTCTATGGATTTATCTTCACAAAGAAGGTCGAAAAGCGATTCGGAGGCATAGATGCGAGCAGGAACATGCATTCCTTCTCGTATAGGAATCAGATATGAGAACGGATCGATCCGTTCGATTTCCATAGGCCTTCCTGCCCTTAGATAAGATGTTCTATTCTGCGAGCCTCCGGAATTCCTAATTTGTTCAGCATAGTGCGATACGCTTCCTCTGTCCCCGAAGTTATAATTTCTAGAGAAGGTCTTACTAATTCATCAAAAAGGACTCCCTCGGCTTGTTCTGCATTTTCAATGCTTTCATTTTTTATCAAATTGGATTGCCAGTCTGCTTTCTTTAACAGCTCGACTACAGCTTTGGCTTGCAGATCGGCAGGATCGATAAATTCCATCTCTGGTGCCAGAGACTTGAATAAGTCCATAACAATGGGATAATGCGTGCAGCCAAGAAGCACCTTATGTACCGGATGAAGCGCTACAAGCTGCGCAAGCATCGATGAGATCTCCTCTCTGATGGCTGATTCGTCCTCTATTGATTCATCGATAAGCGCAGCTAGCCTTCGGCTTGGTACTCCATGAATGCGCACGGCAGGATTAAGATCGCTTGCCAATTTTGCATGTAAGCCTGAGCTGATAGTGAACTCCGTGCCAAATAGGCCTACATCCGATTCCCCGCAGGTAGCGAGATATCGCGCTGCCGGAGAGATAATATCGACTATCGAAAATTCGCCAAAAAGCTCCAAGCGATCTATCGTAGCAGAAATAGTGTTGCACGCAATCGCCACGATTCGAATATTGCGTTCCGAAAGGACTTCTAGCATGTGTAAAGTGAGCTCTACTATTTCATCCAATGGTCTATTGCCATAAGGCACATTAGCATTATCGCCAATATAGACGATATCAGCTGGTACATTTCTTAAGAAAAGGCTCCGAACAACTGTGAGCCCGCCCATGCCGCTATCGATAACTCCAATTTTCTCATTCATAAATAATATTGATACACGACCATAGCTTTCTGTCAATCGAATGTCTTATGACTGGGATAAAAGCGCATTTCTTTGCAATGGCTTTGCTATTCCACTATGAGCTCGAATTCAGCAGACACTGTAACACTGATTTCAATCTCTCCTGGACTTATAGACTCTGAGCCGAAGGCCGCCGCCTTCATAACCATATTCCCAGTATCTAGCGCAGAGAACCTATCCTGTATGCTGACTCTTATAGGAGCTCCCAATCTCAAGCCCAATGCGCTAGCACCAACCTCGGCCTTTGAGCTAGCCTCCAAACAAGCTGACTTGATGAGTTGAGCCTTAAATGCTTCTAGATCTCTACGATCATAAGAGACTGATCGTACAACATTAGCTCCAGCTGCTATTGCTTTGTCGATGATCATGGCCAAAGATTCCAGATCAGAGATCTCAACTGAAATGCTCGTCTCAGCCTTGTAACCTTCAATGTAATTTTCTTTGCCTGTTTCCGTGCTATATACCGGCGAAATGCGGTAAGAACTTGTCTTCATCTTAGATCGTTGGATGCCTTCCCGCGATAAAGCATCTAGAACCATGGAGGCTTGATATCGAAGTTGCTCTTGAGCATTTGCAGCGCTATCGGCTTGTATCTCAATCCCGAGATTCAAATTTGCCACATCCGGCTCTACATACATCAGCGCTTGACCGTTAACCTGAATGCTGTGGCTAGGTGCTGATTGAGCACCAGCAGCAACGGCGATAAAAGACCAAATAATAAATCCGAAGAGGGTAGAAATGATAAGAAGAAAATTTTTTTTCTTTTGAGCCGTGCTCATGATCTCCTCCTTGTTTATTATATGTAGAGATAGAAACCTTAGATATAGGTAAGCATTGAGTTACTTGTTCAATAAAAAATCAATATCATCGAATAGTCGAATTTGAGAAAGAAAAGAATTTTTCAAAAGGTTTTAGAAGTCGATCATATGCAATCTGGATATTGCCTTCGAAAGCATTTATATCGTAAGAGTCATTCCCATTGTAAACATTCTGTACCAGAGACAAGACAAGTAGCATAAAAAGGTAAATATGATTCTGAAGATCCTGCCCGATTTCTTCTGCAGTTAAACGATCCTTAACCTTTGATAAAGTAATGCTAAAAAGTCTCTGCACACTGGGCTGTTCGTGATACGGCATGATATTCATTATGAATACAAGAGCATATATCTTGGGCTGTTCACGAGAAAACAATAGCAATTTTTTGCCTATTTCTATAAAGCCTAAGAGAGGACAGAAAGAGTCTTTTTCAAAAAATGATGAAAGATCATTATAGAATTCTTCGAATATTTTTTCGTAGGCAGCTTCAATCGCAGCTTGGATAATCTCTTCCCTATTAGAAAAGTAATTATAGAGCGTCATGGGAGATACACCAAGCCTCGCTGCAAGACTTCGTGTAGAAAAACTCTCATATCCTTTGTCGCTTAGAAGTTCTATTGCAGCGTTAATAATATCTTTCTTATCCGCAAAAAGACGTTCTCTGCTCATATATTTTCCTTATTTTGAAGGAAGCTTTCTGAGAAGTCAATATACAAAAGATTATTTATTGTGTAAGAATTTATTATTAGCAAAATAAATAGTTAGATAATTATCTATAGTAGTATCTATTTCGGAAATTCTTCTACAAGAGATGAGTCTTCCCTTTATCTTTTAATATCTCGACAATTTTCTTCACCTTTTGACTCGAACCCCGTCTTGAAATCATAAGAGCATCGGGAGTATCAACCACAATGAGGTCCTCAATATCAACAAGGGCAACTAAACGCTCAGAGCCTATAATAAGATTTCTCTTTGAATCAACAGAAATAATCGATGGTTCTTCTATAGCTTCTATGCCGCTTTTCTCTCGGATATTCCAGATAGCATCCCAGCTTCCAAGGTCACTCCAACCAAACGAACAAGGCACTACTGCAACATCCTGGCTTTTTTCCATGACCGCATAGTCTATTGATTCTGCAGGAATTAAAAACATTTCTTCTTGAGGAATGGTTATTACTTCTCCAATGCCTCCTGGCAAGATAGATCTTCGAGCTATCTTCCAGGCTTTTTCTGAAGCCATAAGTATCTCTGCTGCCGTCTTGCCTAGCTCATTAAGGTATTTGCCAGCTAGAAATGCAAACATTCCCGAATTCCAATAATATCTTCCTGTTGCAATGTATGCTTCAGCAGTAGCTCTGTCGGGTTTCTCTTTAAAAGCGCGTACATGATGGAACTCTTTCTCTGCAGCCTCTTCATCGCTGTCTACTTCGATGTAGCCATAACCTGTCTCAGCGTATTCTGGCTTTAGCCCAAAAGTTACAAGATAGCCAAGGCTTGCGGCTACAAGAGCTCTATTAACCGCATCTTCATAGGCTTCTTCATCGAGTATAATATGATCAGAAGGTACGACAAGCACAAGCTCATCAGGATCGAGCGCTAGACAAGCTAAGGTAATCGCAGGCGCTGTGTTGCGACCACAAGGCTCGAGGATAAAGTGAGCGCTTTTATCAGGACAAACTTTTTCCAACTGGCTTTTTGCTATATCGAAATGCGAGACATTGATTGCCACTATGAGGTTGTCAGAAAACTTGATATTTCGCTTAATTGTGCGCTCGAAAAGCGTTGGCCCGTTTAAGAGGTCGCAATACTGTTTTGGAAGAGCTTGTCTCGAAAGCGGCCATAGCCTAGTACCACCACCTCCTGAAAGGACGATTGTTGTCATTCTTGGCAATTTTCCTCTTTTCAATTCTATGATCGAGTGAATGAACTGTAGCGCCGAATCATTCAGAATGCAATAATCTTCTTGGATTTAATGGCAAATATCATCCTTAGGACGAGATCGAATGGCAATGTTTTGGGCGTATAATTCATTTCTTTTAGCAGGCAAGAGTATCATTTTTAGTATTACTTCGCCTTTCAACATAATTTGCCGCCCTTTTTTTGGGTAGGCTTATTGTACTTTTTTGTAACGAAATGCGGCGAAGAGGACTTGAACCTCCATGCTTCTCAGCACTAGCACCTCAAGCTAGCGTGTCTACCAATTCCACCATCGCCGCAATCTTATTCGTTTATTTGCTCGTTTATATATACCTGCCTGAACTCAAATGTCAAGAGGCCTTGAGAAATAGACATCATAACCGTAAGAAATATCTATAATGAAAGCAATCTGCTAGTTTTTTGCACTCTCGATATTTATAAGCTCTGGTAGACTCTCTCTATTTCCACACAGCGATGGCTTTTTGGTTCGATTCTAAAAATCGCCCCCATTATTGCGGAACTCCCTTCTGCCGTTTCCATCTTATATGGTATCTGGGTAATAAAACGGCGTATACAGATATCACCATTCATGCCTATCACTGAATCGATTGGGCCGGTCATTCCAAGATCGGTGAGATATCCAGTGCCTTTGGGTAGCACTCTTTCATCGGCACTGGTCACATGGGTATGAGTTCCTGCAAATACAGAGATACGTCCATCCAAATACCAAGCTAGAGCCTCTTTTTCTTCATTGGACTCTGCGTGGAAATCGACGACAATGAGAGCATTTGGGTGATCGCGCGCGGCTGCTGCAAGCAGCTGATCAGCCTTAGTAAAGGGACAATCTATATCGTACATGCTCCGGCGGCCCTGAAGATTCACCACAAGCCATTCGAAGCGAGCAGCTGCACCACTCGCTCGGACAATGGCTTGCTGTCCGGCAGAGACTCGCCCACCTACATAAGCAAACCCACGGCCAGGTAATCCTTTTGGATAATTTGCCGGACGCAATAGCTGAGCTTCGCTTTCGAGTAAAGCTGCTGCTTCTTTTCTCTCCCAAACATGATTGCCGCTCGTTATGATGTCGACACCATAGGAACGCATCGCTGCAATTTCGTCCGGGCCAATTCCATAACCCTTAAGTGCATTTTCGCCGTTCGCGACAACGAGATCTGCTTCGGTCTTTCTAACTAAAGTCGGCAAAATAGCAAAGAGCGCCCGAAGGCCGGGCGCTCCGACAATATCGCCGATCATAAGTACATTGGCAGTCATAGAGCTCATCGCGCGTATTCCACTATTCGAGTTTCCCTTATGATTGTGACTTTTATTCTTCCAGGATAGCGTAAATCTGATTCTATTTTCTTGGCGATATCCTTGCAAAGCTCCTTGGCCTGATCGTCCGAAACTTGTTCATTGCTTACAATGATACGAAGCTCTCGACCTGCCTGAATAGCAAAGGCCTTTTCTACACCAGAAAAGCTCTCTGCTACAGCTTCAAGGTCTTCTAGACGTTTTATGTAGTTATCCAGAGTCTCACGCCTTGCACCAGGCCGGGCAGCCGAAATAGCGTCTGCAATCTGCACAATTACACTTTCCGGACAATTGGGTTCTACATCGTTATGATGGGATGCAATCGCATTGATTACACGCGTATCTTCACCAAATTTTTTAGCGATTTCTGTGCCGATCTCTGCGTGATTCTTATCGCTATCTGTAACAATGCCCTTCCCAATGTCGTGAAGCAGCGCACCCCGCTTTGCTATTTCGCGGTTTAGGCCAAGCTCCGCTGCTAGAAGTCCTGCAATAATAGCCACTTCCTTTGAGTGCATCAGTACGTTCTGTCCATAACTCGTGCGGTAGTAGAGTCTTCCAACAGCTCTAATCAGCTCTGGAGCCATGTTGTGCAAGCCAAGATCGAAAACAACCTTTTCGCCTTCGTCGTAGAGCTTTTGATTGATCTCACGGGTCACCTTCTGTATCATTTCTTCAATGCGTGCAGGGTGTATGCGGCCATCTGCAATGAGCCTTTCAAGCGAAATCTTTGCAATCTCGCGCTGAATTGGATCAAAACATGATATAACCACAGCTTCTGGTGTATCATCGATTATGATATCGACGCCGGTCAATGTTTCTAGCGTGCGAATGTTGCGGCCTTCGCGCCCTATAATCCGACCTTTCATCTCATCGGAAGGAAGACTCACAGAGGAAATTGTAGATTCTGCAGTCGATTCAGTTGCGATGCGTTGAATTGTGGTGATGAGAATGTCTTTGGCTTTCTTCTCCGCCGACAGTTGTGCTTCTTGATCGATTTTATTGATCAAGGTCTGAGCATCTCTGCGTGCTTCTTGCTCCATATTTTGTATAATAAGCTTTTTAGCTTCCTCGGCGGTAAAGCCCGATACTCGCTCGAGCTCCGCAGCGTATCGCTCTTCCTGTCCTGCTAGATATTCTTCTTTTTCTGCTATTTTGTTTTCTCTGTTTTTAAGATCTGCCTCAATGCGTTCTATAGATGCAAGCTTTGCATCGAGATTTTCTTCCTTGAGGAGAACTCGCCGCTCATATTTCTGCAGCTCCATTCTCCTATCTCGCAGTTCCCTCTCCTGCTGGTTTCGTTCTCGAATGATCTGATCTTTTGCTTCTACCAGGATCTCTTTTTTCTTGGCCTCCGCCTCTTTTATTGCATCCTGCAAAACACGCTCCGCTTCCCTCTCAGCGGAAGAGAGCCGAAATCTGGCATATAGCCAGCGGATCATCCATCCTAGAATAAGACCGGCAAGAGGAAGGACGATGTACCCCACTAATGGTGCCATAAGCCCTCCCTATTAAATAATATGCCGTACTTTTGATTATAGCGATGGAGGGGTCTTTGTCAAGTTTGTCCATATTTTTATAACTCTTGGCTTATAATGGCTTTTTTGCTGCTGAAATATGTCTGTGTCTATTGACGATCTTTAAAAAATGGTTTAAATTCTGCAGATATAAGTGAAAACTGCGGAGGGACAATCGTCTTCCATAGGTTTTCAGGTTGGAATTGGCTGTTTCATGCATTGTTTTTCCTTTCGTAACACTGGCTTGCTGATGGCGGCATACGCAAGTGCCGGTTTTTCTCTTCCTTGTTTTTCATTCGGAAAGACCAAAAATAATCAAAACAGTTCTCTGATTTCTCCTCTGAAGACTTTGGAGGCAAATATGTGCCTTCAGGATTTCGCTACAGATTCGCCCTAGGCGAATCAAACCGGCCTACGTCGAGAGGACGAGGCCTAGATTTGAGGTTTTTCCGAAATGTCCAAGAAAATTTATGTCGGTAACATGAATTACAACACTTCTGAGCGTCAGCTTCAAGATTTGTTTGCTCAGTATGGCGATGTCTCATCTGTGAATATAATTGTCGATAGATTCACAGGCAAAGCGAAAGGATTTGGCTTCGTTGAGATGGATAATCCCGATGCAGCCAGCGCCGCAATCGCCGCGCTCAATGGTCAGGAATTCATGGGTAGGCAGCTCCGCGTGAATGAAGCGCAGGAGAAGCCACGCTACGAAAGGGAAGATACCGGCGGTTACCGAGGCCGCAGATACTAAGACAATAAAGACTCGCACCTAAAAGCCGCTAGCGCGAGTCTTTCACAAGAACCACAAAGCCAGCCTTAGGTCACAAAGCCATATGGGGGCTATGTTGTGGTAAATAGAACCGGTGCAAGCATAAACTTGTACCGGTTTTTTTATAATTCTATAATCTAAGGCCTTCATAAGGCCTTTTCGATATTAAGAAATACTCAAATATGACATTGTGATTTTTAATCTGTGACTTTTATATTATGGCCATGCTTGTCCAGGTAAGAAATGATATCTCTGAATCTAGTAGGAAAAGGAGACGAAAAGACCGAGGGTTCTGATCGAGAAGGCAGACGAATTTTGAGCCGATGAGCATGGAGCATAAGCGTAGCTTCTGGAAAGATTTCATCTTTCTTACCATAAATAGGATCTCCTAGAATTGGACAACCAATATTAGCGCAGTGTACTCGGAGTTGGTGGGTTCGCCCTGTTCTGGGATAGAGAGCAAGTAACGAGTAAATAGAAGGCTTTGCTCCTTTAGAAGCAACATCGACCAATCGATCATCGATGTAGCAATTTGCCTCCCATGCTCTGCATACTCTATATAGAGTAAGTGCATGCTTGCCGCGGCCGGGTTCGCTTACTGTAAACTTTTTGCGATCTCTTTGGTTGCGCGCTATCCATGTATCAATTCTGCCTTTTGGCTCAGGCGGAATACCCCTTACTATTGCAAAATATTCTTTTCTAGCTTGGTGTTCTCTAAACTGACTTGATAAGAATTCCTGGGCAGTGGCTGTTCGTGCTACGATGATTACACCAGAAGTGTCTTTATCAAGACGATGGACAATGCCAGCGCGAGCAGGAGAAGAAATCGAGAAAGAATCTTGAACTTGAATATTTTGTAGAGCTTCGTGATCCAGCCATAGTACCGCATTCGCAAGAGTGCCATGCCAATTGCCAGCCGCAGGATGGGTGACCATTCCCTGCGGTTTATCGATTACATAGACATCTGCATCTTGATAAAGAATCTCCAATGGTATAGCCTCAGGCTCTATTTGCCCTGAAGGAGCTTCTGTCCATTCAAGGCGCAAACGATCTTTGCTTTTAAGCTTATGAGAAAATTTTACTTCTACTCCATTACAAAAGAGGTGAGCATTTCGAGCCTTTAGCTGAGAACGAGTCATGAGCTTGATTATCTCTGAGAGATACCTATCGGCTCTCATGGGCATCGATGGATTGGCTATCCCTTCCCAAACTGGGGAAATGGGGTCTGCCTTGCTGCTTTCTTTTTTATTGTGCTGCTTTCGGGTATGGCCATGGACTCTCTCTCCATATTCGATATTCCAGAGGAAAAGCCCGCAGGCTGGAGCCGTAGGCCCTGCCCTACTTCGATCTTTGGATTCAAGGACTTCGTGCATCAAGATTTCTGCTTCGCCAGGATCCTTTGCTTTCTTTTCGAGTTCAAGAAAAGTCCCCACAAGAGAGCGCACCTGACGCCATAGAAAAGCATTACCTGCTATCTGATAGACGAGCAAGTCTCTCTCTAAGAAAAACACTGACTCGCTTATGAAGCGAAACCTTGATTCGCTCTTATCTTGTGCAGAGGCAAAAGTCGAAAAATCGTGCTCCCCTAACACCACAGAAGCCATCGCATTCAGAATGGTAAGACATGGATAGTAAGGAATAAAATGAGCATAGCGAAGAGTAAATGGATCAGGCGTCCCTCCGCAGCTCAGAAAATACCGATATCGCCTCAAAGAAGCATCGAATCTGGCATGAAAATCAGGTTTCTCCTCTTCAGAAGAGAGCACGCGCACATCGCGTGGCAAGAGTTTATTTAAGGCCAATACAAAACGATTGGCTGGAATCGAAGCGATATCCGTATAGAAGCTTGCGGCTTGTCCCATAGCATGAACGCCTGCATCAGTGCGGGCGCTTCCTACGACTCGCACTTCGTGTTTATGCATTATCGAAAGTGCTTTTTCGAGTTCCTCTTGAACCGAGCGCCCATTTTTCTGTTTCTGCCAACCGGAAAAATCGCTGCCATCGTAAGCAAGGACGAGTTTGATAGCGCGCAATGAGGGCTTTGATGTGCAGGCAAGAACCTCATGCGTTGTACTATTTTCTAGCATTTTCTAGTTTTCCTTTTCTAGAATTACGATTGCAACAGCATTGTCTCCTTCATGAGTCATCGAGATGTGGATCTTTCCTCCACCGTGCCGCTCAAACTCGCGGCGTGCATTACCTTCTAAGCGCATTATAGGGCGACCCAAACTATCGTTTACTACCGCAACTTCCTTTAAGGCAAAGTTGGCAAGACCAGAACCGAGTGCTTTACCAAAGGCTTCTTTAGCGGCGAAGCGAGCAGCAAGGGAAAGAGCCATACCCTTTTTGCGAAAGCTCGCTGTTTCGATCTCTGCTGGATTGAAGAAGCGCTGTAGAATTCCTGGTTCATCCATCCATCGACGAATGCGATCGACATGGACAATATCGATTCCAATTCCTGAAATCATGGATCGCTCCTTGAAATTTCAATGAAAAGTGGGAAGAACGGGCGCACTATGCAGACGGACATTGAGCGCTAGAGGTTCGTATGCTTCGACTTCGAAACCTTCTGGGGTATTTACAGTAAGCGGTATAGAATAAAGACCTGGCTTTACTATGCCCTTGAAATCAGCCTGAAGGCTGGCGTCGCTTGCTAAAGTCTCATCCTGTCCAGGTTGTGGTACAAGGGTTATCTTTCCAGAAGGGAGCTGATCGGAAATCGTAAGCGATGGATCAAGGTTGCTAATGTATATAGGCACATTCTTTAATGTAACTCGCCTTTCCTGTATCTGAATCTTTGCCGAGAACTTTACTGTGTTTGCGTCGACAAGCCTTATGAGATCCGAAGGCTTGACAAGTGGCACGCTCAGAGAAAAATCGCTGGTCTTGCCGCTAAGTTCTATTATATCGGTAGAAATATCCTTGATACTGCTCACCAGACTCGTTGGCCCTTCTATAGATATCTCTGATGGCAAGATTTCATAGGAAATCAAGACATAACCCTGTTCTAGAAAACCTTTGAAGGTAGGAGTTATGGCCACGCGCTTTGCAGCCAAGCGCTCAAAACTGATGGGAATTTCTGAGGGCTCCGCCTTTAGCTCTAGGGGATCGATATTCAAAGCATCGCCTCGCCTTTCAAGCTTTACTGGAACCCTGAATACGCCTTCAGAACTATAACGTGCCAAATCGAGGCTCGCAACGATATCTGACTCGCGAACTCTATAGATTTGCTCACGGTCACCTCGGATTATCACACGGACAGTCTTTGGATATTCTGTTGCAGGCACATAGCTGTGCCCTTCAGAGATGTTTAGCGGCACTATTATGACACGCTGCTCGAGACGAGTGAGGTTGTAAAGAAACATAATAAAAATCGCCATAACAAGAGAGATGACCTTGGCGGGCCAATTCTCCAGCAATTTAGAAATCTTGGAATCAAGGCTCATTGGAGACCTCATTTCCTTCTCTTCTTAGATTTTGCTCTGAGAAGAGGATATGAAGGCGTTCCAGAACTTCCTCGGAAGAAAGATCATAATACAGCTTTGAATCATAAGCGAGAGAGAGAGTTCCGGTTTCTTCAGAGACTACAAGTACAACCGCATCGGATTCTTCAGCAATACCAAGCGCGGCTCTGTGCCTTGAGCCAAAAGTCTTGCGAATTTCTTGCTGATCGGAAAGAGGAAGAAAGCAGCCCGCTGCTGCGAGCCTGCCCTGCGAGATGATCGCAGCGCCATCATGCAATGGGTTGTCGTGTTCGAACACGGATATAAGCAAGCTGGTTGAGATGATTGCGTCGAGTGGAATACCTTTTTCGATGTAAGAGGCTAGACCTACTTTTCTGGCCATGACGATGATCGCTCCGCGCCTTTTTTCGGCAAGATAAACAGAAGCAGATACTGCGGCCTCAATCCAAGAACTGCGAGCCATAGACTTTCTTCCGAAAATCGATTGGCGTCCAATCTGAATGAAAATCCGCCTTAGCTCAGGCTGAAGAATTATCGCAAGGCCTATCACCAATCCTGGAGCTAGTATATTCATGATCCATGTGACTGTAGAGAGCTTTAGAAAAAAAGATATCCCATATATGGCGAGAAGAATTAGCAGACCGCGAATTAGATAGACCGCATCGGTCATTACAAGAAGCTGATAGGTCTTGTAAATAAGAAAAGCAAGAATGCCGACATCGAGCACGGGCCGCACATATACAGTAAAAAATTGGATAAAAGTCGGCCCATTCATTGTATCACCTCATGAAAGGCTCGAAGTGCGTCCAAAGTTTCTGCTACATCGTGTACTCGAAGAATCTGAGCGCCATTTAGCCAAGCTGCTAAAGCAGCGCCTAGACTGCCCGCGAGCCGATCGGCGACATCCTTACCAGTAAGTTCTCCTATGAGTCGTTTACGAGAAAGGCCAATCAGAACAGGGAAACCAAGCGAAGCTATGCGTTCAATACCCTGCAAAACTGCAATATTGTGCTCCTTGAGTTTACCAAACCCTATACCTGGATCGAGGATTATCGCGTCTGGGGATATACCAGCCTCGATAGCGTAGTCAGCGGCACCTTCAAGGAAAGAGCGGACTTCTTCGAGGCAGTTTTCATAGGAAGGGTTTTGTTGCATGTTCTGGGGTGTTCCTTGCATATGCATAAGAATCGCTGCTGCCCTGCCCCTTGCAACGACTTCGGCCATGCCTGGCCTTTGTAATGCTTCGATATCATTGATTATATCTGCTCCAGCAGCAAGTGCTGCTTCTGCGACTTTGGGGTGACGTGTGTCGACCGAAATTACGGCATCGCTTACTGCCCTGAAGCCTTCTAAAACAGGCAAAATTCTTGATAGTTCCTCTTTTGGATCGATCTCTTTGGAACCCGGTCTCGTAGACTCAGCGCCAAAGTCTATAATAGAAGCACCCTGCCTTATCATGTCGAGAGCTGTCTCGATTGCGGCTTTTGGCTCAAGCCTTCTGCTCCCTTCGAAAAAGGAATCCTTTGTGATATTGACGATACCCATTATGCAAGGCAAATGTTCTGGGGCACTACCTATTTCCAGTGAACGCCCATTCGGAAGTCTTAGCTTGCTTGAGTGATTTTTCGCTTGCATTCTTTTTGCGCTAATGCGCATGCTGAATCTCGCTAGGAGTCGATAATCTTCCAGACAAGTTCGCTGGGATTCCTGTGCCTAATTGCTGCTTCGATAGATCGAGGCTATTCAAGAGATCGTACAGAGCTTTTTGTATGCCCTTTGAGTCTAGGCCTGCGCTAGAAAGAAGTTCTTCTCTAGTTGCTTGAGCAAGCGGTATCGATCCAAAACCCAAGGAAGAAATCTTGATCTGCATGCCTTTACGCATGAGTATTCCTGCAACAGACTCTCCAAGACCACCATTCAAAACTCCATCCTCGATTGTCAAGACTCCATCATATCGAGAACAGATATCGACAAGGTGTTCTTCGTCGATCGGAGATATGAATCGGACATTGTAGACATCCGCAACGATCCCTTTTGTCTCTAGTTCATCCGATACCTCGGCTGCAATATAGGAGAGCGGTCCAACAGCCAATATAAGTATTCTTGCATCATCATGATCGCGCATAAAAACGCCTCTTCCAATCTCAAGAGGTGCTATCGGAAGAGTCGAAGAATGAGAGAAAGCTTTGGGATATCTCATCATGCAAGGCAGATCCAAAGTAATCGCTAGATCCATGAAGGCTGACAATTCCTCCCCATCCGCAGGAGCAAAAAACAATAAATTCGGCATAGCCTTGAAGAGGACAATATCGTAGATTCCCTGGTGAGTCTCGCCATCTTCGCCAACGGCTCCAGCACGATCGAGTGCAAACAACACCGGCTGTTTCGCCAGCGCAACTTCTTGGAACACTTGATCTAACGCTCTCTGCATGAAAGTAGAATACACAGCCACCACAGGCCGCAATCCCCCCTGTGCAAGACCGGCTGCAAATGCCACAGCATGCTGTTCCGCGATACCCACATCATATACCCTATGGGGATAGCGCTCTGCAAGCCTTGAAACCCCCGTGCCCGAAGACATGGCGGCGGTTATAGCAACCATGCGTGGTTCTTTCTCCGCACATCTTATGAGAGCATTGGCAAAACACGATGTAAAACTTTCTCCATGGCTTATCGATCCAGGCCCAGGTATATCGGGGCAAGCTGGACCAAGACCATGAAAACTCTCCGGATCCTCTTCTGCTTTTTCGAGTCCTTTTCCTTTCCTTGTCACGACATGAACAACGACTGGCCTATTCAGCTTGCGGACATGCTCGAAGGTATCTATCAATGAGACAAGATTGTGTCCATCTATGGGCCCAACATATTCGAATCCATAATCAACGAAGAGATTCTCTTTGAAAAAAATGGCTTTTATGGCTCGCTTGGTTCTATTTATAAGGGAAAAGAGCGCCTCTCCAATGCGAGGTATTCTCAGGACCGCCGCATCTACACGCGATCGCAATGACTGGTATCGTACCGACGCCGACAGCTTCGAAAGATATCTCGACATCGAGCCCACAGAGTGAGAGATAGACATTCGGTTGTCATTCAGGACAATGATTAGAGGCAAACCCAATTGGCCTGCATTGCTGAGTCCTTCCATAGAAAGCCCTGCGGTAAGCGCTCCGTCGCCAACAACAGCGATCACCCTGCCAGCATGGCCTGTGCTCAGGCGAGCTTGAAGAAGCCCAAGAGCGGAAGAGATGGCTGTAGAAGAATGTCCTGTATCAAAGACATCGTGTTTGCTCTCTTTTCGCTTGGGAAATCCCGATAAGCCCCCTTTTCTTCTAAGGGTGACGAATCGAGCTGCACGACCAGTCAAGATCTTATGAGAATAGCACTGATGTCCAACATCCCAGACTATTGCATCGTATGGCGATTGAAATACACGATGAAGCGCAATCGTAAGCTCAACAACCCCAAGATTCGATGCAAGATGACCTCCATTGCGCTGTACTGTTTCGATTATGCTTTGCCTAATTTCTGATGAGAGGCGCCGCAAATCGGGCATAGATAAGCCCTGCAGGTCGGCTGGCCCTGAGATTCGTTCAAGCAAGGACATTTCAAAATAGTCTATCATCAATTCGTGAAGATTTCCAGCGGGATTATGGACTCTGCGCGATTTTTTGCACCTCTATGCATCTCGGAAGGCTTTCGAATCTTGCTTGTCTCTTGACAATCCTAGATAAAGGATTCGAGAATACGGATATGGAAATTGAGCTCAAAACTCTGCATCTATGCCAAAGCCTCGACTACGTCCATATAGAGGAACCTCAGATCGTCGAAGCAAAGACTTTATCGGATTTTCTCTCTAATAAGAGTGAATTGTTGCTTGAGTTCGAAGAAAACTGCCTTTCCACAATGACCGATGATGGACCCAAAGTATTTGAAGATCTCAAGCCATCCGCAGTATACCGCTTGGCAGAAAACAAATATATAGAAACAATGGCTCCCAATGATATAAATCTAGGAAGGACTTCTTTATTTTCTCTTGACATAGGAAAGTATATATTTTGTCAGCAAGATATGTATTATGACGAAGAGGTATGGCGCTTAAAGTCGCTTCTTGAAGAAGCTATACGCGAAGTATGGTGGCAAAGGGTTAAATGCGAAGGCTCATGGTTTTTGCGCCTTGTTCCTGAGGATGACCGCGTAGCCGTCCAGGCACTCAAAAAAATGAGACCAGAATAGGTATAAACCTATTCCAGCACAGCGTAGATGCGCCGCACTCCAGCACTCGAGGACTGTTCCTTGATTATCTTGAATTTTCCTATCTCGCCAGTATGCGAAACATGAGGACCACCGCATACTTCCTTTGAAAAATCGCCCATCGTATAGACTTTTACAATAGGCTCATATTTCTCACCAAAAAGCGCAATAGCGCCGGCAGCCTTTGCTTCTTCCGGAGGCATCATCTCCATCGTGACAGGCAGATCTCGAGCTATCTGTTCATTAACAATGCGTTCAACAGCAGCGATTTGCTCTGGTGTCATCGGCGCTGGGTGAGAAAAATCGAAGCGCAAGCGTTCGGCCGTTATGTTCGAACCTTTCTGAGCAACATGATTGCCAAGCACTAAGCGTAATGCCTTGTGCAAAAGATGAGTTGCGCTGTGATAGCGCGTAACAATTTCCGAATTGTCTGCCAATCCTCCCTTGAAAACCTGTTCACTTCCGGCTCTTGAGATTTCTTGATGCTTTTTGAAGGATTCCTCGAAGCCCTGTTTGTCTACCTTGAGCTCATGTTCCGCAGCTAATTCTTCGGTCAGTTCGATGGGAAAGCCATAGGTGTCATAGAGCTTGAAAGCGAGCCTGCCTGGCATTGTTTTGTCTGGATTCTTTAGAAGATTTGGCAAGATTTTCTCGAATTCGTGTTCCCCTTTCTGGAGAGTCTCGAGAAATTTTTTCTCTTCTCGCTCGAGCTCTTCAAAAATACGACCGGCATTCTCAAGCAATTCGGGATAAGGCTCTTTGTAGATATCGATGACGGCTTGGGCGGGCCTGGAAAGGAAAAGTCCCTCGATGCCAAGCTTTTTTCCATGCCGAACCGCGCGACGGATCAAGCGCCGTAATACATATCCAGCTCCAATATTGGATGGCAAAACAGCCTTAGGATCTCCAAGAATAAATGCTGCTGCACGAATATGATCTGCTATTATTCGAAAACTTCGATCAATTTCGGCATCGCTGCTAGAAACTCCATAAGTCTTGCCGGTTATAGATTCAAGTACCTTCAAGATTGGAGTAAAGGCCTCGATTTCATAAACCGACTTTTTCCCTTGCAGCATGGCAACAGTACGCTCAATTCCCATGCCGGTATCGACACAAGGGCGAGCAAGGAGCTCATAGCTTCCATCTGCCTTCTTGTTATACTGCATAAAAACATCGTTCCAGATTTCAAAGTACTTGCCACAATGGCAGCCTGGTTTGCAATCTGGACCGCAGGCAGGCGCACCTGTATCGACAAACATTTCCGTATCCGGGCCGCATGGGCCGGTTTCTCCAGCTGGACCCCACCAATTGTCTTCGCGCGGAAGGAAAAAGATTCTCTCCTCAGGTATGCCAACCTTTTTCCATAAATAAGCCGATTCATCGTCTCGCGGCACCGACTCATCTCCAGCAAATACAGTAACGGAAAGCTTGACAGGATCTATACCGAGATAATCCGGACTTGTCAAAAACTCATAGGACCAATGAATGGCCTCATTTTTGAAGTAATCTCCCAAAGACCAGTTACCCAGCATTTCGAAAAAAGTAAGGTGACTGGTGTCCCCTACCATATCTATGTCGCCGGTGCGGATGCATTTCTGATAATCGGTCAGCCTCTTACCAGCTGGATGTGGTTCGCCAAGCAGATATGGCACGAGAGGATGCATGCCTGCAGTTGTAAAAAGTACCGTTGGATCATTCTCTGGGATGAGCGACTTACCGCTAATCTCAGCATGGCCTCGAGCCTTGAAGAATTCAATGTATTTTCTGCGCAGTTCATCGATTGTGATCATAGCTTGGCAAGTGTAACGAAAGCCCTATGAGCAGGTCAATGAGCAATAACCTCGAATTTTAAAAAGTTCTATGTTGCTGAATGAACGTTCATTCATTATAATAGTATGCGATAGAATCAAATGTGAGGAGAACTATGCGAATCTTAGTGACTGGTGGATTTGGAAATGTTGGAACAAGTGTAATTGGCGCTCTTCTGGCCAAAGGTCATGAAGTGTTCATTTTTGAGCAACCATCCGCTCGTTCGAAAAAACAAAAAAGAACCCGTGAACTTCTAAAAAATGCACATAATAGACTAGGAATTTTCTATGGAGATATCACTGACAAAAAAAGCATTCAAGATGCTATTGGCTCTGTTGGAGACAGAGGGATAGATGCGATAGTCCATCTTGCAGCCATAATACCGCCTCTATCCAATCAGAAACCGAATCTCGCCGAAGAAATCAATGTCGGAGGGACTAACAATATCATCGAAATATGCAAAAACTTTACGTCGCCTCCACGCATTGTCTTTGCCTCCAGTGTGTCGATATATGGCGATAGACTTGTCAATCCGTGGATCTCGACAACCGATCCACTTAATCCCAACGACACTTATAGCGTCACAAAGAACAAATGCGAAATCTTGCTTCGAGAAAGTGATCTTCCTTGGGTTGTTTTGAGGCTATCCTATGTAGTATCGAGCGATTGGCTCCCCTTTGATCCTATGCTCTTCGATGTACCTCCTTCAACGCACTTCGAGGTTGTACATACCGAAGACGCAGGCCGTGCATTTGCCATGGCTTGCAGCCTTTCGAACATTGAAGGCCATACATTCAATATTGGCGGAGGACCAGCCTGCCGAACCACTTACCGAGCTTATCTCGACAGGCTCATGCGGGCCTTTGGTTTAGGGAATTCCTCTTTTCTGCCCGACGAACTATTTGCCAAAGGAGACTTTCATTGTGGTTGGTTTACTGATTCGGAAGAGGCAGAAATGCTATTGCATTTCAGGAGCAAGTCGCTAGAAGACTATTATTCAGAGGTTGAATGGCGCACAAGATTTATCCGCCCTCTAGGCAGCATAGCTGCAATGGCTGTAAAGCCCTGGATTCGTTCACTCAGCCCTTATCGGGCAAAGGCTGACCTAGCGCATTCTCCATTAGCTGTCTAAGAAAGACCTGAATATCGACGGCGCTGATATCGATATCTGTCTTTGAAGTTATCCTGATAGTCTCGAGCGCTCCTAAAAGAAAAACCATGATACCAGTGCGATAGAATTTGCCGTCTAGGGGATAGTCGAGAGAAACAGAAGAGTCTTCGACCAATTTGGAGATCATTGCACTTAGATATTGTAGTTTCTTTTCAAGCCTAGCAGTGGAACTTGCCCCGGCAAGCAGAATCATAATAAGTTCAACATCGCTAAAGAGCTTAGGCAACGCTTCATCCACTAAAAAGGATAATGCGCTAAGCGATTGTCTGCGACTATCGTCCTGCTTTCCAGACTTCATAATTGAAATCATTCTATCTTCTACCCAGGTCCTATATTCTTCCCAGCCTTCTTCTATAATGGTTTCGATAAGCGATTGTTTTGAAGGAAAATATGTATAAATGCTGCCTACAGAAATTCCGATCTCTTTGGCTATCCCATTCATCGAAACACTCTCTCCTTTGGCAGCAAAAAGCCTCTTCGCAGTCTCAAGAATAAGCGTTCGCTTTTCTTTTGTCTTGATGCGAGCCATTATTTGTAATCTCCTTTATTTGCACAATCAAAACACAATATTATCCTAAAATCAACATATTGCAATATCAATTTATATGAGGTTATCGTAATTTGTATAAATATTTTCTCTATTATGAGATAAATATATTTATACTTGTGCGCATTGACATTTTTTATAATTTGGAATTATTATCTTCAAGACTTTTTATTTAATGGGTTAAAATTTTATTGAGGTTCGGGAGGATATTCCGAATGGAATCTGGCTGTAAGTCGAATAATATTACAAAAATAAGAGCGATAAAGCTTGTATTTGTTGCTTCTTTCTGTGTTGTATTATTTTTTGTTATTTCTAAAACTGCAAGGTTATACGAAACCAAATTAATATATAAATCGGATAATAAATCATCGAGTATTTTGTTTTCTATAAATCTTGGCAATATATATGATTATGATGATCCTATTTCAAAGCTTTATTCAAATCCAAAGACAAAAGATGAAGTTCTTAAATTCTTTTCTACTATGACTAATTCAGAACGTGTTGCCAAAGCTATTTTGGATAATGCTGTGGCTCACAATATGCGGCCTAGCCTTGCTTTTGCTGTAGCCTATGTGGAAAGCCGATACAATCCGAGAGCTCGATCTACCAATCGAACGGGCACACTAAACAGCGGCCTTTTCCAGCTTAATTCTTCTGTATATGGCAAGGTGAACGAAAAACTGATCTACGATCCATATCAAAATGCAAAGCTCGGAATAGGACATCTCCAGGAATATATCAATCTAAATGGGGATGAATTCTCTGCTCTTGCTGCATATAACGCGGGAATAACCAGGATCTCAGAAAAAGGTATACCTGATGTGACTTTTAAATATATCTCCGAAGTATCTATTATGGAGCATAAAATTATGAACTTCTTTATCGCTAGCATTGCTCTTAGCGAATCAATGAAGCTTTGATTCGTTTTGTTCTCTATTTCTTTCAAAAGTTGGACTTATCATATTATCGACAAAAGGAGAAAGCGCTTCTTGAAGCCCTGCAGCTTCCTTTCGGCCAAGTACCACAAGACGAAATACAGCAGCCTCTACAAGTGCAAAAAACATCTCAACTGTGCCTTTTACCGAGGATGATTCTTTGAACTCGCCGCGCTTTATTCCTTCAATAACAATATCTGCAAGGATATGCCGCATGCGGACAGTTCGGCGCCTTACTTTTTCGTCTGGATTTCCTCCAGAAGCCTTTAATCTCAGCAGATAATCCATTACTACCGAGAGCATTTTCGATTCTCTCTCGCAGGCTTCAACTAAAATTTCGCTTATCTTTAGTATTTTTTCGCCGCTTGTTAGGCGCTGATCTTGGGCAATAAGCGCTATCTGTGTCTCGAGAGAGGAAAGAAAACGCTTTATGCTTTCGCCAAAGATTTGTTTCTTGTTGTCGAAATAGAGATATAGGATCGTTCTATTGATTCCACATCTTTCGGCGATCTTCTGGAAAGTCGTATCTGCATAACCTTCTTCTATAAATACATCGAGTGCTTTTTCTAGAATTTCCTGCTTTCTCTTTTCGTGGGCGACTTGAGCAGACAAATCGACCTCCTTTGTCAAATTGTTATGATAACAGAAGATCTAATCTTAGTACATCGTCCTATTAAATTCTCTGTCCCTCGCGTTGCTTGCCACAAAAATACCTAGTATAGTTGATATAGGAGCTTATCGATGGCTTTGCAGATTCTTAGAACTTTGCGCTCTCAAAATATTCCTCCTAAGTACCTCTGGACGCCTTCGGGGGCTATCGCCCTGCCCGATGCAGTATCAGCGCGCTTTGTAGCTCAAAAATATAAGCTTTCTGCAGGAGAGCTGAGAGCTCTTTCTTTGATCGATGAGGCTTTTAGGATTATCATCGATCTCTATAGAAAGCAATATTCAAAACTGCTTGAAGAAATTGCACTTAAAGCATTCGCTTCCACAGAAGAAAGCAAAGCGCTTTGGGAAGTGCTTCAAGAATTGATTATAGAATTCCCTCCTGCCCCCATCTACGACGGCCTTGCGGAGCCCAAGGATTGGCTGGAATCGCTGAGCCCCGTTGGAGATGGCTCTAATAGGCCTAATCGAGAGCTCATAATAGAGCAGCTAATCCTAATTCGTCTTTTTAACGAGAATCCGGCATGCAGCCCATATCGATCTCTTTTTGATGACGGAGTCTCCCCAACAGGCATCACATTGCCTGGCTCTATCTCTGCAAAGACTCCTTACTTGCAGGTTTTTGCTCGTCTCGAAGATGCTTTAAAAACCTTGCCTGGCATCTCTTATGGCGATGGGAAAACTCTTGACCTTATCAATTTTTTGCGAGAGCCAGCAAGGAACGCACCTACTTCGCTCAAGGCTCAGCTCGAATGGATAATCAAGAATTGGGGAACCCTTTTAGGCGATTTTAGGCTCAATTTGCTTGCTGGAATCGACATGATAAACGAAGAGACAAGATCGCGTTTTCCACCTGGCCCAGGACCAGCCGTCCCTTATCAGTATACAAGCAACTTGCATGAATATGAAAAATTTAGCCCCGACAAGAATTGGATGCCTTCTCTTGTGCTTCTTGCAAAAAATGTCCTTGTCTGGTTACACCAGCTCTCAAAGATTTACTCAAGAGAGATATCCCGTCTCGATCAGATTCCCGAGGAAGAGCTTATAATCATGGCCGAACGTGGGATAAATGGCCTATGGCTCATCGGAATATGGCAGCGAAGTCCAGCAAGCGAGAAGATAAAAAAGCTGTGTGGAAACTCTGAAGCAGCTGCCTCTGCTTACTCGCTCTTCGACTATGAGATCAGCCCCGAGCTGGGAGGCTGGGAGGCACTAGATATATTCCGCGAGAGATGCGGACAATATGGCATAAGGCTTGCAGCCGATATGGTTCCTAACCATACGGGCATAGATTCGCTCTGGATGCGTACAAGACCAGAGCTTTTCATGAGTCTCTCCTACTGTCCGTTCCCCAGTTATAGTTTCAATGGTCCCGATCTTTCCGGAGATCCATCTATTGGGATTTGGCTCGAAGATCATTATTACAATCGCACCGATGCTGCCGTGGTATTCAAGAGACTCGATCGACATACGGGAGAAGTTCGATACATTTACCATGGCAATGATGGGACCGGCATGCCTTGGAATGATACCGCACAAATAGACTTTCTAAACCATGCTTCGCGCGAGGCTGTAAAAGAGCGAATCCTGTATGTTGCGGCTCATTTCAACATAATCCGCTTTGACGCGGCAATGGTGCTCGCAAAACAGCATATCAGGCGCTTATGGTACCCCGCGCCAGGCTCGGGAGGAGCAATTCCATCGCGCTCAGAGCATGCCATAAGCGATGAGGCATTCGATAAGGCAATGCCAAATGAATTCTGGCGAGAGGTAGTAGATCTATGCGCAGAAAAAGCTCCAGATACGCTTCTCCTTGCGGAGGCATTCTGGCTTATGGAAGGCTATTTCGTGCGAACCCTTGGTATGCACCGTGTATACAATTCCGCCTTTATGAACATGCTTAAGGACGAGAAGAATTCACTATATCGCCTGACTATAAAGAATACACAGGAATTCGATCGCGATATCTTAAAGCGCTTTGTCAATTTTATGAGCAATCCAGACGAGGAGACGGCAGTTGCTCAATTTGGCAAGGGAGATAAATACTTCGGTGTTGCAACGATGCTTGCCACCATGCCAGGACTGCCGATGATTGCGCACGGTCAAATCGAAGGTTTTACAGAAAAGTACGGCATGGAATTTAAGCGTTCTTATTGGGATGAAACACCAGACAGAGATCTTATCGCACGCCATGAACGCGAGATTTTCCCGCTGCTTCGAATGCGCTCGCTTTTCTCTGAAGTGGAAAACTTCTATCTGTTTGATTATATGAGAGAAGATGGAACAATCGACGAAAATGTCTTTGCCTATAGCAATGGCCAGGGAGAGCAGCGAGTTCTAGTGTTCTATAATAACCATTGGGAGCGTACATCGGGGCGAATTCACAGCTCCTCTGCTTTTGCCCAAAAGACCACTGATGGCAAAAAACACCTAAAAACAGTAAGTCTGGCCAGTGCGCTCAAGATCGATTCCTCACCTGGAAATTATGTTATAATGCATGAGATTCGCTCTGGATTATGGTATATATTCCGAAGCGAAGATATTGCTTCCCATGGTTTCAAGGTAGCGCTGGAAGGCTACCAAAACAAGGTTTTCCTTGATATCACAAATGTGCACGACACCGAGGGCAGATACACAAGGCTCTTTGAAATAATTGACTCGAGAGGAATAGCCGACCTGGACGATGCCTTGCTTGAGGCTGACCAACCTGAGCTCTATCGATCGCTCCATAATGCGATCAGCAGCCTCAGCAGCATAGAGACAATTCAAAATCTGTCGAAGGAAGAAGCTATTCAAAGAGCGACCATTTTTTCAGAGATTTTCTTTTCGAGGCTTTGCGAGATTGCAGGAAGCGACGATACTCTCGCTGCATCCCGAAGCGACTCAGTCCGGGCCGCAAGCTCGTGGCTTAAAATAGTGCTCAAACTGCTATATGGAATGTCGGAATCTGACAGCGGTACAAGTACTGCCGCGACGGTTCTTGGCCATGGCGGTAGTGCATCCGATTCGGAATATCAGCAATATAGATTGATCCTCTTGATCTATTCGTTCATGAGGGCTTTGGTAAGGGCTTTCGCCGCAGATGGACTCAATGAGGAAGTAGCTCGCATAGTCAAAGAATATCGAATTTCAAAAAAACTTACAGAATTAGCAATCGGGTTGAGTCGAAGAAGCGATAATCGCGATGCAGAATACCATGTCTCAATTTGCGCAGAAATAGCAGTCGCTTGGGCACTGAGGCAAAATAGTCTTCTTTTTGACACAGAAGGTACAATCAATTCTACTCAAGCTCCAGACAAGCGTGCTAATGAAATCTGCATATGGGCTTTTTCTAATCCTTTAATGCGCGAAGCTCTCAATATAAATCAATATCGCGGAATAGAATACTTTAATAAAGAGCGATTTGAGGCCTTTATAAGTCTTTTGCCAGCTTTTGCATGGATCGATTCGATTCAAGAAGAAACCAAGGAAAAAGAATGGAAAGAATATCTATCATGTAAAGAAGTTGCTGAAATACTGAGAGAGAACGCAATTGCCACAGGCTATAGGACGGCCACAATGCTTGAATATATGGCCTCTATCGCGCAAGCATAGAGAAAGGGAAAGATAACAAGCATTTTTAGGGAAGATTATTCGAGTTATGCCAAAATCTGTAGATTCGACTATAATAGCGGAGCAATATCGATCTCTTTTTGAAACACCGCTTGGTCGCGATATTGTGGAAAACCTGCAAGATGAGAATGTCGTTTTTGTTTTTCCTTCACAGGACACCGCCGATTCATGGGCTCAAGCTATTGTAAAATCTGAAATAACCAAAGCAGTAGCTCTAGATCGTTTTTTGGGTTTCGAGAATTTCCTGCTATATGTGGCAAAGGCTAATGAACATGATGATCTATGTGCGCTAAAGCCTATAGACCACTGGATCTGGGCAGTTCAAATGCTTTCAAAAGAACATAATATAGGAGATAAAAGGCCTGATAAAGGATTGTCTGCTTTGCTTCCTTCGCTTCCTACGATGGAAATATCGACCAAGAATCTTGCAAGGCTCGTGCGACTCGTCCCCTCTCTATTCGAAATCGGAAGCCTGACAAAAGGTAGCACCGCGCTAGATATATCTTCATATCGCTTCATAGAGGAAGAATTGGAGGCAATAGATTTACTCGCTGAAGACTACTTCGATTTTCTTGATCGCTCTAAACTTATCGATGCACATAGCTGTCCTCTTTACTTGCCAAAGTGTATGGAAGTTCGAGCTTATGGGCTCAAAGATGATTTTATCCGATTTGGGCTTATAGATACAAAAGAACCGAGCGATAGAAATAATGGTTGCAATGGAATCTTCAGCGAAAAAGCAAGCACTAAACAATCCCTCAAGGCTAACGGCCAGATTGTTTTCCCAGACATCATCACTCAAGAAAGTGCGATAAAGACTTCTATTCTTTACCGCGAATTCAGCTCCTCGCTTGATGAATTCGAATGGATACTGGAAGAAATATCGAACGAAATCGAACAAGGTATCGAGCCTGAAGATATTGCTATATCGGTATGTGGGCTAAATGCGAAAAAGGCGGCTTGGATTCGTCAGATTGCCACTGAATATGGTGTTCCAATCTCTATTCGCCGAGGAAAGCCACTATCCATATCCCCCTTTGGAAGACTATTGGTTGCGATTCAAAACGCGGCTCGGGAAGGCTTAACTCTGGAAAGCCTCGATGCATTTGCGGAACTTGCCAATATCACAAAACGCGATCCAGAAGGCTGGAAAGCACTGCGAGATACAGCGCTGCATCTACATCTGCCTTCGCCATCTCCAAATGCCGAATATATACACAGTCTATGGAAAGAAGCTGTTAAGACGGGCCAATGCCCCGAATCGACGGCTCAGATGTATCAAAGGCTTTGGGAAAGCATTTTGTTTATTTCCAAGGCTAGCTCATTCTCCAAGCTTTATGATTATATACTCGGTTTTCTCGAGCGTTGGGTCGATACAAGCGGATTCGGAGCCAATATCCAGACAGATCGCTCAATGCGCCTTGCTCTAGATGAACTCCAGGGTTGGATAGACCATGAATACATTTCTCCAAATCTCTCTATTCCGCCATTTGAGCTCTTCATTGCTGTGCTGGAATCAAAGAGCTATATACCTCTCGTAGAAGAGAATGCAGTACATGTGTACGACTTCGATACAACTGCAGGAATTGCCGCACTTTCCCATTATATTGCAGGAGCCTCGCAGGAAGGTTTGGCTCCTTCACTCAAACTCAGAAGCGCTCTTCCACCGGAGCTTGCAGGTCTAATCTACCAGGAGAAGACAGAGAAGGCTTATGAAGCCATAAATCTCCATCAAGTCTCGCCGACTCAGTTCTCCTTTGCGACCGAAAGTTTTGAAGATTTTGAGGCAGCCTATCCACTATTCCCTCCTCCAGTAAAGACTGCCACCCATACAAAGCATAGGCTTAGGCCTATCTTGGTTTTTGAAGAACAAAAAACTGCTACAAAGAACTATTCTCATCCAAAACCTATCGAGACCGCAATAGCACGTCGTTTTCTAGATGAAACTAAAAGTATAGATTTAGAAAAGAATTATTCTATTTTTAGCCCTTCTTCGCTAGAAGATCGATCGCGGTGTGGGTTTCGCTGGTTTGCCAGTAGGATGAGGCTAAGCGATGTCTATGCTAGAGACGATAGCGCCATAGCTATCGGTAACTTTTATCATCGCGCATATAGACTCGCTATCCAAAGACTTCCGCGAAACCATAAAGATGGCCAAGCTGAGAATGAATTTCAGAGAGCTCTAAACTCAACCCTGCGCATCGAAGCAGAGAGAATTCTCCTCGAGTATGGCAATGGACTTCGCCCTATCCTATCGGCTCTTGTACCGCGTGCAAGCCATAGACTCCATGAACTTTGGAATTTCGAGCAGAAGATGTTTTCAGCTTATGAGCGCGAAGGGTTTGAAGTAGAGCTTAGGAATGAATTTACAGATGAAGAAGCAATTCTCGGAGGAAGAATCGACTGCCTCTTTAGCAGGCAAGATGAAAGCCTTGGCAATATAAAATGTTATGTAATTGTGGATTATAAAAAGAACAGCATACCATCCATATCTAAAATGAAACTTAGTGCCATGCCCTCGGCTTTGGACGAACTAGTATCTTCTGATGAAACTCAAGAGGAAGAAGTAAACGGATATAACGATAGCGCACTTTTACTTCAAGAAATCCAGATACCCTCTTATGCTCTTTTGTTGGAGACTTCCGGGGGCCGTATAGACGGGGCTTTTTATTGGTCGATCGAAAAAGCGGAAGCTCTCGGATATATCAAGCCTCCAACAGTGCCTAAGATGAAATCAGCATATACTTACAGTAATGAAACGGGAGATGTCCGCTCTGCGCTACGTGACATGTTGCGAACTGCCTCTTCGGCAGTAAAAGCCGGAAATTTTCTGGATCCTGCGCTCGATCGGGCAGTCTGTGAAGACTGCCAATTCAAACCCCTTTGCAGATACTGGTATTTTCTGGAGTTATAATGAAACCGCAGCAAGATTCATTCGACCTCGAAGCGCTCAAGCTCGACGATTTTCAAAAAAAGGCCGCATATACCGAGGATACAGCCATCGTTACAGCGGGAGCGGGAGCAGGCAAAACAAGAGCACTGGTAGGTCGTTTTCTATATCTTGTGCTTCAGAAAAATGTAGATCCAGAGCGTATCTTGGCCCTTACATTTACTCGCAAGGCAGCAGCAGAAATGTTCCAGCGAGTCCAACTGACTCTGAGCCCATTTGCAAATGATAGTCCAGCTCTTGCTAAAAGCCTTGTGCAAGCGCATATCCAGACGCTCGACTCTTTCTGCCGCGAAATCGTGGCTCAGACTGCCACCTTATATGGCTATACTCCAGACTTTAAAATAGACGAGAGCAAGTGCGCTCGTATTGCAGAAAAGACCGCATACCGATATGTCCTCGACAATCAGAAAGAAAATGGGCTAGAAAGCCTCGTTGCCACCTTTGGTTTTGAAGCCGTGGTTCAGGACCTTTTTGCCTCTTTCGGAAGGGCAAATGTCGAACCGAATTGGCAAGGCAAGCAAATCTGTCGCAGCTCGGCTCAGATTGGAGAACAAGAATTCAGGAAAATAGCTGCAGAAATATCAAATAAAATACATGATATCGCGCTCAATATACTGGAAATCGCTCACCGAGAACCAAACCATGATTTCAAAGAAGGAACTAATCAAGCTATTCGCATGGCAAAAGCGGTCTCTAGCTTTTCTTGTGATCTTACAGGTTTGAGAGACTTTCTCGATTACATGGAAAAGCCAGAAAATGCCCTTAATATGCGAAGCATAGGCCGAAATGAAACAGAATCCGCTATCAAGGAGCTTGCCAAAGAGCTTAAAGATAAATCGTTTCAGGATAAAATCTCTCAAGTTTTAGATTTCGAGGAGTTTTTGCCGACCTATTACGCTATAATGAATCGGCTCGATGAATACGCCGACATGCTATGTGAAGAAAAGTGCATAGCTAATATCATGAATTACAAAGATCTAGGCGCATTAGCAGTAGACATTCTGTCCAAGCATGAAGACAGGCGCATTTTTTGGGCCTCTCGTTTTCAGTATATCCTCATCGATGAATTCCAGGATAACAACGAGCTTCAGAAGCAACTCCTTTTTCTCTTAAGCAAAGAAGGTGATGAGATTCGCAGAGGAAAATTGTTTTTTGTCGGAGATGAGAAACAATCAATTTACCTCTTCCGTGGTGCAAATGTAAGTGTATTCAAGGGCCTAGCCGATGAGCTAATGGCAGCTCCTCTTTCGCTCACCAGAAACTACCGTAGCACAAGCCAACTAATCGAATTCTTCAACAAGCTTTTTCGCATCGTTATGCAACCAGCCAACCCAGAGAATCCACAACCTTTCGAGGCTCGATATGAAGACATGGAAACAAGAAGCATTGCAGATTCTGATAAAGAAGAACCTCAAGGCTTTTCCTCCCGTATAGAATATCATTGCATAACTAGCAAGACACCACTAGAAGAAACCGGCAGCTTATATTCCGTAAGGGAGTCAATGGCTTTTAGGCTAGCTCTGTGGATACGCAACGCTGTCGAATCTTCTAATCCTCTTTTTATCCGAAATGAAAAGCAAATGCAGGATCCTGCAGCAAGAGAAGCAAATCACTCTGAAACATCGCTTAGAAAGGCCGAATACAGCGATATCGCTGTCCTCATGCGCACAACAAGTCGTCAATACGAAATCGAAAAATATCTACGTATGCTAGCCATTCCCTTTGTAAGCGATACCGCCGCCAGCCTCTTCTCTGAAGAGCCGATAAATGACCTTTACTACCTTTTACGTCTTCTCGTAGATGCTGATGATCTTTTTGCCACAGCCGCAGTGCTCCGTAGCCCCTTATGTCGAATTTCTAACGATGGATTTGTAAGCATCCTCACTGAGAAAAAGAGCCTGGCCGATCTCGAGGCTGGTATACCAAAAGAACTGAATCCCAATGATAAAAATTCAGTAGAACGAATGATTTCATTCTATCGAGAATTGCGTCCAATGTCAGATCACATGCCCCTCATGGAGCTTATCGCCTATTTATGGAAGAATGCGCAGCTCGAGGCTTCGATTCTCTGCGACGAACAACGCCTGCCATACTTAGAGCATTGGAATGCAATAAGGACCATAGCAGCAAGCATAGAGGCAGAAGGTGGGCATATAGCCGCGTTTCTAATATCAATCCGAGATTATATGCAAAATATGCATATGTTCGACACAAGTTCCGTTCCAAAGACAGAAGCTCATGGTGTCCATTTGCTCACTATCCATAAATCTAAAGGACTCGAGTTCCCAATAGTGATCATTCCATGGACTGAAGCAAGCACTAACAGAAATAGCGGAAAAGAGCTCTGGGGAATTCTCGAGTCGGATCAAGAGCAGAGAAAAACACAATTCTATACAGTGGACATAGGATTTCACGATCGAATCAAGAGTGCCTCCAATATTCTTCAGACTCAGGCAAAAGCCCTTCGCACAGAGAAAGAGCAAGCGGAAACCAAGCGCCTTTTATATGTAGCTTGCACAAGAGCAATCGATCACCTTGCATTCTTCTGTGCGGCTCCTGAGAAGAGATCCTACGATAAAGACAGCTTCCATGCGCTTCTTTTCAAGGACAAATCTCATCTCCTCCAGCAAGACAGCGATGATAAAACTCAATTGCCTTCTCATCTATCGGATTTGCGGCTATTTTTCGAACCGCTAGTCTCTGACAAAGAAATACAAAGAGCCAGATCACAGGGGTTAATTGAAAGGAAATTGTCTCAAAAAGAGCTCCTCTCTCAAGAAGAAGCACAAAAATTAGCACCGACATCCAAAGAAACATCATGCAAAATTGCCTCAAAAAAAGAAGAAGTTTTAGCCGAACTTACTATTATGACAAATCTGACTTCTAACTCTGTTGTCAACCATCAATCTCGACGTATCACAATTAGCAACATAAACGCCATAATTTCAAAGGAGACTCTTGCTGCGGACTATGCGCGCGAGCTATCCAAGCATTTCGTAAGAGAACATATATTGATTCCTTTAGAACATCAGGCCTTGTCGGAAACCAAAGCCCCAGATAAAGTTCTCCTTGAGGCAAAAAATTCCTGGGAATCTCTTAACTCTAGCGCCTATGGGTCTTTAGTCCATGAACTCTTCTCCCATCTTTTGGCTGGAAAGTCCATTGAAAGCTATAGGCCATCCGTTTCCATATCGCGCCAACTACTTGGGAATACGTCAGCCACAGATATCGATGTTTCCAACACCAATAAAGCTACCCATCGTCATATGAGGTTTCTCATAGAAAATGCTGCGCGCGAGCTTGCTCCTTTCTTTGAAGCCCCTAGATTCTCAACTCTAATCCTGGAAAAGAAATATAGCTGCGAATTCCCTTTCCTCCTTGGACTTGGACGATGGATCATCGAGGGAAGAATGGACTTCATAACCCAAAGAGATGAAGAAGTCATAATACTTGACTTGAAAAGCGATCAGAGATTCTCGCCTTACGAATATTCTCTCCAGCTAGCTCTTTATATTATGGCAGCTCGGCAACTCTTTCAAAAGAAAAAAGTACGCGCAGGTCTTATGTATCTGCATTTTGGGGAAATTGCCTGGCTAGAAACCGAGCCTGAGGAGAAAACCATATTGCGGATCTGCGATTCAATATCCTTTGACAAGCATAACAATTAGTAATTCAGGAGGATCGATGAAAATACCCTCTAAGCGAAAAGGCCCAAATAAAACCACAAAAAAGACTGAGCCAACCCCTTTGAGAATCTTTCTTACTTTGGCCCAGATCAATACACTTACGCTTGGTGGCGGATATGTGATTGTTCCTGTAATAGGCAATTCCTTCCAGAAACAGGGTTGGATCGACGAAGAAGAATTCTATAGGATTTTTTCGCGTGCCCAGGTGTTTCCAGGCCCTGTAGCACTCAGTACTTCCTTTCTCTGTTCTTATAGAATTGCGGGCGTCAAAGGAGCTATTGCTGCGGTTCTCGGAGTAGTGCTGCCGCCTTTTATAGCACTTATCCTTGTTGGAGGCTTTATCAGCCTTTATGGAGATTCCGAGCTTTTCAAGCGCTTTTTGAATGGCGCTGGCGCTGTAGTGCCGGGCCTTGTCGGCTCGATGCTCTGGAAGACTGCAAAAAATCGAAAATGGACGGCTAGAATCTTCATCGAAGTAGGAATATTGGCTATATTGCTAATTCTTTTCCCATCGGCTGCTTTCTTTATTTTGATAGGCGGAATTGTAGCTCTATACCTAGGAAGGCTTTTATGGAAATCCTGAAAATATCCCTTGCCTTTTTCAAGATAGGCATAGTCGCATTTGGAGGAGGCTGGTCAGTTGTAGGTCTCATCAAACAAGAGATCGTCCCAAACTGGATGAGCGCCGATGCTTTTAGCTCACTCATCGCGATTGCTCAGTCCACGCCAGGACCTATCGCACTCAATGCAGCTACACTGGTAGGTTGGCAAAAGGCTGGCTTTCTTGGTGCACTAGCTGCGACCTTCTCAGTTATAGCTTTCCCGCTTATAGCGATGTCCATTACGCTGGCTTTTTCCAAATATATACCTTTAAAAAAGGATCTAGCCGATGAGAGCTTGCGATCAGGCAGCATGGCGATGATCATTATGACACTCTGGACTCTGTTGCCTCAGAATACCCTACCCGGGCCATGGATATTCGCTCTGGCATCCTTTGGCGTTACAGCTTTTACCAAAGTAAATGGTGTATGGGTCATTCTTGGGGCAGGAGCTATCAATATGCTCTTAGGTGTGCTTCCTTGAGCTTGGGCTATAGTTTTAAAATTTATAGTTAGTCGAAGCTATTCTTTCAATCTTCGTCGCACGCATGGACAGTTCCTGGCCCACATTCTGCAGGAGGCTCTACGGGCGCAGGGACGACATTCGCCAGTTCAGGACGCTCGACAGTGTATTTTTTAACAAAACCTACTGGTCTATAAGTCATTTTTGCTTGCCTAAGGCCCAGATCTCCCAGGTCCTGCTCGCGATTTATCTGCAGATAATGCTTGGGCAGAGATTGGGCAAATGCTTGATTGATGAACTGATAGATGCCTTTATAGCTGTCTATCGCTTTTTCGAAATGGATGGCGAACATCTTACCTTTTGCAAGTGGCTCGCCAAGGCACCAACCTACTGGCCTATTGTCGATATAATAGACCGCTCCTCGCAAGCCCAAGATATCGAAGCACTCCAAGGCCTCGCGAGCAGCCGCATAGTCTCCCTCTGCCCCTTTTGCCGCTCTCCACTCCTCAAGCACTAACAGTGCATCCGCGGTTCGGTCTTTAGTCAAAGGTCGCTGTTCGCAGGCGTAATTGCTGACAAAGCCATTAACTAAGTTGCGCTTCTTGTGATATATACGGCCATTGAGGGTGGCTAAGTCTTCTCGATTATAGAGATAATCGAAATTATCCCTGTCCTCTCGTACTAAATATCCACGCCTTTCAAGCTCGATTCTTTTTTTTGACGCTTGGCATTCCGAGAGATGGCGCATATAGTCGAAATGTAGCATAAGCTCATCGAATTGCTCCATCGATGGAAAGCAGCAGGGAATATAGAAGAATGTCCTGCCCTTATAGCGACCTGATATGATGAATTTTTCGTCCGTTAGTTGTGAAATCTCATAACCATAAGTATTTCGGAAAAGATATAGCCCTGAAAAGGTGAATTCCGAGATGCCATCAGGCAGCAAATTTAGAGCTGGGTAGAGAATATCTCTTGCGTCGAGCGTAAGGGGAGCAAATTCTGGATATGTTGGAATTACCATAGAATTTCATAATACTCCGCAACAAGACCCAGGACAAGAATCCCAGACTGAGCTATCCAAGGTTGAATAGATATAGTGTTAAAAAATGCGATATTTGCACCTTAATTTATGAGGACTCCCTTGCGCAAACCATCATCCAGATGTCATATTGAACTATCATGATAGCAATACTCGATTATCTAAACCGTTCCTACACGGAAGAAATGTTGAATCGTTTTCTCAGCTATGTAAAAATTGATACTCAGAGCAACCGCCATGCTGATAAAACACCAACGACCGAAGGTCAGTGGGATCTTGCGCACAAGCTCGAACAAGAGCTGCTAGAGCTCGGCATTTCAGAGCTAGAGCTCGATAGCAATTGTTACCTGATAGCTCATCTACCTGCGAGCCCAGGCAAGGAACATGTGCCATGCATTGGCCTTATGGCTCACATGGACACTGCAAGCGATGTTTCAGGAAGCGGAGTACAGCCGCGTGTCATCAAGAATTACGATGGTAAGGCAATAAGACTCTCCAAGCAGTATATGCTAGATCCCAACGAATTCCCCGATCTCTGTGAGCATGTGGGAGATACCATTGTGGTAACAGATGGCTCCACTCTTCTTGGAGCAGATGATAAAGCTGGCGTTGCAGAAATAATGACCGCCATTGCTTATCTTTTACAGCATCAAGAGCTTAAACATGGGCCTATCGATATATATTTCACTCCAGACGAAGAAACGGGCAAGGGAATGGATCTCTTCCCTTTGGAGAAAGCTCGAGCCAAGGCTTGCTACACACTCGATGGTGGTGCAGCACCCGAAGTGGAGGCCGAATGTTTCAATGCTTATGTTGTAAAGGCTGATTTCTTTGGCAAAGTAATTCATATCGGCGCTGCTCGCGGAAAACTCGCCAATGCCGTTGCCATGGCAGGAAGCTTTATCGACATGTTGCCACGTTCGGAGAGCCCAGAAGCCACCGATGGATGGTATGGCTATTACTGCCCCGTCGAAGTCTCCGGAGGGCTCGAACACGCATGGGCGGAAGTATACCTTCGAGATTTTTCAGCTTCCCGTATGCAGGAGAGAATAGCCGCACTCAAAGCTTTTGCTAAAGCCGTAGAAGCACAGTTCCCTCAAGGCCACATCGAACTAAGCGTTACCCAACAGTATCTCAATATGAAGGAAAAACTCGTTAACCATCCCGAGGTCCTCGAAAAACTCAAAAAAGCCATAAAGGATCAAAATATCGAGCCCATAATGAAGCCAATCCGTGGTGGCACCGATGGCTCGCGCTTAACCGAAATGGGAATCCCAACTCCAAACCTCTTTACAGGTGGCTACAATTACCATAGCCGCTTCGAATGGGCTTCTCTCTCAGATATGGCGCTCTCGGTTGAGACTTTGCTTAACCTTGTACAAGTATGGGCTGACTAGGATAAAAGCATAAAGGCCGAAGAATAAGCGTAATCAGCGCTATTGCTTAGATATTATAAATATTCCTTAAAATCTGTAACTTTCTGACTTTTATGCTTTATTTTATTTAAGGATAAGATGCGCTCATTCGAGAAAAATTACCCTTTGTGGATAAAATGAGACTCATTTAATTATATACTGCTGTATAAATATGGGTTTACACAAATGCACTCATATCTTATAGTTATTCGCCAACATTTGGAAAAAGGCAGTAGAAAAAAGGTAGGTTAATGTTTTCTCCTTTGGATTTTAAGGAATATGAGCAGGTTGCAAGCAACTCTGGAGCATTTAAGGGCGTCGAAATCGATCTTATGCTCGAAATCCTCAAAGATTGGCAGCAAGCGCCAGGCAAGAGTTATACCCTCCTAGAACTGCGCGATGGAAAGACTCTTGTCGCTTTTGCGATAATCCATAAGGTAGCAGGGCGAAACTTTACATTCGATATTCGTTTTGTCGTACTAGATAGCGATTATCGATCCACAAACGCAATCCAACACCTTTTCGAAATGATCGATCAAGAACTCCTTAAAAAAATGCCTTTTGCGGTGATTAGATTTGAATTATCTTCCGATAAAAGAGATAGCTTGGGAGAAAATACGCTCGAAAATTCAGGCTATTGTCAAATAGGACATATTACAGAATTCTATGGCGCAAATGACGATTTTTTCTTCTATATAAAGGCTATTTTTAGAAATCCTCCAAATTTCATCAAAATATCGAAACCTTTCGAGGATGAATTATCCCCGGAATCCTTGCCCGAAGAAACTAATAATCAGCAATAGGATCAAAATATGATCGTAGGTGCAATCGAAGGCGGTGGAACGAAATTCGTCTGTGCCGTTCTAAAATTCGATGATTCAAATATTCAAGAAAAGCCCCCTCGAATCTTAAAAATCGAACGAATCCTGACTACAGATCCAGAGTCGACCCTCGATGCGGTTGTCCGTTTCTTCAAAAATTCTGGGATTGAATGCGCTGGTCTTGGAATGTTTGGCCCAATAGAATGCAGAATCGAGAGCCCGAGATGGGGTTATCTGCTAAATACGCCGAAACCAGGCTGGAGCGATATAGACATAGCTCAAAGGTTGCAGAAACAATTACAAGTCCCTCTCAAACTCGAAACCGATGTGGCCGCTTCTGGCATTGGCGAATGGAAATGGGGAGCAGGGCGAGGAACGCATTGCTGCGTATATATCACAATAGGAACAGGAATTGGAGCAGGTATTATCATCGATGGTATTCCTGTACGCGCATCCTTCCATCCCGAGATGGGGCATATGCGGGTCCCAAGAGCAAGAACTATAGAATCCAGACTCGACGAGTTCGAGGGCATCTGCATCTATCATAGCGATTGTTTGGAAGGGCTCGCCAGCGGACCAGCAATAGCCGCTCGCTGGAGAGAGGCACCCGAAAACTTGCCGACAGAACACCCTGCCTGGCGGCTCGAAGCTGAATACCTTGCATTTGCGCTCACCAATATTGCGCTCACTATAGCACCTGATCGCATCATCGTTGGGGGTGGAATTGGTCTTCGTGAAGGATTGCTCGATATGGTTGGCAAGCGCATGAGGGAGCTTTTGGGTGGGTATATCCAAGCCTTGAGCAGCGCGGAAGCAATAAGACTTTTTCTAGCCCGAGCAAAGCTTGGCAACGAGGCTGGCGTACTCGGAGCGGCCGAACTGGCTAGACAACTCTTCAATAGTGTCTCGAAACGTTGAAACACCTTCAAAAAAAACAAGTCATCAGAAAATAATCCGGAGATAAATCCTAAGCGCAGAAAATCGATATAATAATGAACCTTACCTTGATTTTTGTGGCCTGATTCTGCTATAGTACGCTCGTTCTAACCAAGCCGAGATAGCTCATCTGGCAGAGCGGCGCACTCGTAATGCGCAGGTGTCGGGTTCGATTCCCGATCTCGGCTATGATGCTGTAGCATGAATTCCATTGTTCATAGATTCGGCAGAGCCGTTTCGAGCCAGGTACCTCAAAATCCTCAGCTTTCTCGTAATATTTTGGCTGCAGGCTATACGCTCAGTGGCTGGAAGGATGCATATTTCGGTGGTAAAGGCCTAAAAGGGGTGTATGCTCACATGAATGCCGCAATAAGCAGAAACATGAGCCACTCTTTTAGAGATTCATCGCGTAGTGCCATGGTCAATATCTTCTTCCCATGCGAGATTCTATATGCAATGGATATTGCGCCCGTGTTTCCGGAAGCATTGTCAGTATACATTGTAAATTCAGACTGTGGAGAGGTCTTTGCAGAATCAGCGGAAGCTATCGGCATATCTGAAAGCTTGTGCTCTTATCATAAAATCATGATCGGTACAGCTAGGACAGGAGTACTTCCTAAGCCACTGCTTATAGCCAATACTACTTTGGCCTGCGATGCTAATCAGCTATCCTTCAGGTACCTTGCCGAAGAATATGGCAGCCCTCATTTCATAGTCGACGTGCCTCATACAGTAAACAAGGAGTCTGTACATTATGTGGCTTCCCAACTCAAAAATTTCACTGTTCTTCTAGAGGATCTCTTGCACAGTTCTATGTCTGAATCGAAGCTTCGATATACCGTCGATAGGGCCAATCGCACGATCAAGGCCTACCGAGAATACTTGAACATTCGCGCAAGGACTTCGCTCCCCATCTCCATGACTGGAGAGCTGTTTTCTCTTGTTGCGACGCATGTGTTCCTGGGAACACCCGAGAGCGAGCAATATGCCATTGCAATAAAAGAATTAGCGCAGAAAGCTTCTCCAGATCGAAGGAAAAAACGCATTCTTTGGCTGCACACTCTGCCAAATTGGCAGGATTCTATCAGAGTTCTTCTTGAAAACAACGAGCGCACCGAGATCCTAGCAAGCGATATGACTTATGATACACTCATAGATATGGATCCAGAAAAGCCATACGAAAGCATGGCCGAACGCCTTGTATACAATATCAACAACGGAGGTGCGCAGAGACGAATCGACGCAGCCATAGCCTATGCAAAAAAGTTGCACGCCGATGGCGTAATTGTGTTTGGCCAGTGGGGATGCAAGCAAACAATGGGCATGTCTCAATTAGCAAAAATGGCTCTCGAAGAGGAGGGTTTCCCAACCCTAGTGCTCGATGGAGACGGCTGCGATCCACGCAATGTGGCTGATGGTCAAATGGCGACTCGGGTCAATGCTTTTCTGGAACAGCTAGAGGCATCGCGATGATTGGCTACACTTGCAAATACACGCCTATCGAGCTCTTATATGCTTTAGGAGAGACCACAGAGCTGCTCAACCATGAAGTTACGGATTTCGAATATGCCGAGAAATGGACTCATCCAAACCTTTGCTGCCATGCAAAGGCCTTCTTGCTGCATAGCTCTGAGCTGAACGAGCTTGTCTTGATAAACTGTTGCGATTCCATTCGTAGAGCATACGATGTGTTGCTCGCGCAGAAATCCCATCGATTTCTATTTTTGTTCGACCTTCCACACATAGATGATGGCTGCGGACAAGAAAATGTCAAAAAAGAGCTGGTCCGCCTGACTCAACGCTACATAGAATATCATCCTGTCTCCTTTGATCGACAACGATTCCTTAAAGCATGCAGGGCATCTTCTGTTTCTTCTTTTGATTATGCATCTGATGCTTTCTTTGAGGCTCCATCTGAGGCTACTTCTAAACTTAAAGAACTTGATTCTGCGGCCACATTCATCGCGATAGTAGGGGCGCGAGTAAGTCAAGAACTTCTTTCGACAATCAAAGAAAAAGTGCCCTATCCCGTGATCGATGCCACATGTGGCGGAAACCGACATCTCGGCTTATTGCCTCCGAATGCTGAAAATATAAGCTTCGATGAGCTCATGGATTGGTATGCAAAAGAGTTGTTGCATTTTATACCATGTATGCGTATGGCAAATATCGAGCCTCGCAGGGCGCTTTGGGAAAATGAGAATCTCTGTGGAATAATCTATAATACCGTCAAATTTTGCGACTATTATAGTTTTGATTATTCCCGAGTAAAAAAAGAAGCAAGTCTACCTATCTTGAAGATCGAATCCGATTTTACGCCTCAAACCGAAGGCCAGCTCTCTACGCGTCTCGAAGCTTTCCTTGAAAATATTCAAGCTCGACAAAAAAAGCCACAGAAACCTAAAAAGCAACAGCTAAGGCATTCGGACCTTTTTGGAGGAATCGATAGCGGTTCCACCACGACAAAGATGGTTGTCATCGATCGAAATAGGAAAATTCTCGCTTCGAGCTTAGTATCCACCGGTGCCCAAACACAGAAAAGCGCGCAGAAAGCGCTGCAGGAAACATGTCGGCAGCTCGATATAGAACCGGTCGACTTGGCATCTATTGTCTCGACAGGCTATGGGCGAAACAATATTGCATTTGCAACAGACAGTAAAACCGAGATAACCTGTCACGCAAAAGGCGCGTTTTTTCTTGACCCTACTATTCGCACCATAGTGGATATAGGCGGACAAGATAGCAAAATTATCCGCATAGACAATCAAGGCAGCGTTGTCAATTTCGTCATGAATGACAAATGCGCAGCCGGCACAGGGCGCTTCCTCGAGATGATGGCTCGCGCCCTCGAGCTAGATATCGACAATATGGTCCGCACTGGCCTAGCGTGGAAAAGCGACCTTACGATCTCTAGCATGTGCACGGTTTTTGCTGAATCCGAAGTCGTCTCGCTCATCGCAGACAATCGCTCTATTGCAGACATAGTACATGGGCTCAACAAATCGATCGCTTCGAGAATAACTTCGATGATAAGCAGAGCTGGAGGCCAAGCGCCATATATGATGACAGGAGGCGTAGCCCGAAACACCGGTGTAGTTAGAGAACTCGAAATAAAGCTCGGCGAACGACTCATTATCTCTGAAATTCCGGAGCTCTGCGGTGCTCTTGGCGCCGCGCTATCTGCCCTGGAATTGATGGAAGGATAGGCAATCTCTTTGCAATAAATGAATATGGCAATAAGGGAGGAAAAGAACATGGAAAAAGCAAAAGTGGGCATAATTGGCGGATCAGGCCTTTATGAAATCCAGGGAGCAAAGGTAGTCGAAGAAATCAAAATGGATACTCCTTGGGGATCTCCCTCCGACGACATCACCATTGCGGAGATTGAAGGTGTCAAGACAGCCTTCCTGCCTCGCCATGGAAAAGGGCATTTTCTTTTGCCCACCGAAGTCAATTCGAGAGCCAATATCGCGGCCCTAAAAATGCTTGGTGTCCGTGAGATCATAGCATTCTCTGCGGTTGGGAGCCTCAAGGAGGATATTCATCCACGCGATTTCGTATTGCCCTCTCAAATCATAGATAGAACCAAGGGCAGGTCAGGCTCCAGCTTTTTCGGAGAAGGTATTGTCGCTCATTTGAGCTTTGCGGATCCCTTTTGCATGCGGCTTTGTTCGATAATAGAGCCTTTCATTTTAGCGCGAGGATTGCGTCTACATACCAATGAAACCCTAATCTGTATGGAAGGGCCTGCTTTCTCGACAAGGGCAGAGAGCCAGCTTTACCGTTCCTGGGGCGCTGGTATTATCAATATGAGCGTGCTGCCAGAGGCAAAATTGGCTCGCGAAGCCGAGATCTGTTATGCAATGGTCTGTATGGCGACAGATTACGACTGCTGGAAAACAGACCACGCAGATGTGACGGTCGATATGGTCGTACAAAACCTCAATGCAAACTCAGCTCATGCCAAGGCATTGATCCTGGAAGTGGTTCCTGCCTTAAGTAAGGATGCCGAATGCAGCTGTCATACCGCCATGAGGGGTGCCATTATGACTGCCCCATCAAAGCGCAATCCAGAAACCATGGCAAAACTCCGAACAATACTCCCTGAGCTTGAGCTCTAGAGTCTATGGGCAACTAGATGTAAGCAGCCCAGCTTGACCCTATTAGCCTTGCCAATTACTCTGTCCTCATGAAAATCTTGATAGCCAACGATCATGGCGCTGTAGCGCTAAAATTCCATCTCTTGCGCTGGCTCGAAAGCCAGGGGCACCAAGTTGTCAATCTCGGTGTCGATACCGAAGATCGTGTCGATTATCCAGATCAGGCAGCCCTGGCCGTAAAAGAATATTTTGGGGGCAGTTACGATTTGGGCATAGTATGCTGTGGTACAGGCATTGGCATATCGATTGCCGCCAATAGATTCAAAGGTATTCGCTGCGCACTTATTCATGATAGCTATACCGCTCGCATGGCAAAAGAGCACAATAATGCCAATTTCCTCGCTTTTGGCGGCCGTGTGGATTACAAAGAGCCCATCGAGGAACTCTTGAGTGTCTTCTTGCATGCAGAATTCCAGGGAGGGCGCCACGCAGAAAGAGTCTCAAAACTTGATAAGATTTAGGATATCTTGTAGATAACACCCATTTTCGCAATCTCGATATCCTTTAGGCCAGCATCTTGCAGATGGCCCTGCATTGCCATGAGTGCCTCTGGTTCGCCATGTACAAGAAAGGTCCCCTTTAGGCGCTCTTTTTCGATACAATCGAGCCATTCTACAGTCTCTTTCCAATCGGCATGCGCAGAAAAGGCATCGATTTCTTCGATATTTGCGCGAACTTGAAACCAATCGCTCTGAATACGCACCTCTTTTGCGCCATCTCTGAGTCGTCTGCCTAATGTTCCCTCAGCCATGTATCCCACGATGAGCACGGTATTCGCAGAATCACCGAGTCCATGCATCAGATGATGTTGAATCCGTCCAAATTCGCACATGCCATCGGCAGAAATGATTATGAGCGGACCCTTAGCCTGATTGAGAGCCTTGGAATCCTCCACGGATCGGGAAAAATTAAGGGCCGAAAAACCAAAGGGATTCTTGGCATGGGTCGTAAAAAGATCGTAAGTCTCCTTATCGTAGCATTCTGGATGTATTGCAAAGATACTTGTCGCATTGAGAGCCATGGGCGAATCCACCCATATCGGAATATCGGGTATCCTACCCTGATCGTGCAAAAGATGAAGGCAAAAGATCAGCTCCTGTGTGCGCTCCACTGCAAAAGCTGGAATGATGAGCTTGCCTCGCCTTTCAGCAGTCCTATTAACGACATCTTCGAGGTGTCGAAGAGCATCCATTGTGGATTCATGAAGACGATTTCCATAGGTGCTATCTAGAATGAGAAAATCTATTTTATCGAGGCATTCGGGATCCTTGATTATTGGCTTGCCTTTGCGCCCCAAATCTCCGGAAAAACCAAGAATAGCTACATTCCCAGCCTTGTCCTTTGCTGTAATTCGCGCAAAAGTCGATCCTAGAATATGACCTGCATCGAGAAATTCTACTTGTATTCCATCAGCTATAGATATAGGCCTATGATAGCTGACCGTTACAAACTGATCCATCGCGCGTATAACGTCGAAGTCGTCATACAAAGGCTTCCAGTCGAATTTCTCGTGCCTTTTCTCCGCCTGTCTGGAAAGATAATCTGCATCTCTCGCTTGAATGTGTGCGGAATCGCTCATAATCAAGTTTGCGAGATCTCTCGTGGCCGATGTTGCGTAGATGTTGCCAGTGAAACCCTTTTTTGCCAAATAGGGCACAAGCCCGCAATGATCGTAATGCGCATGAGTAAGCACTAAGGCATCGATAGATGAAGCCTCTATATCATCTCCAAGCAAAGCCCTGTTCTTGTTATCCGCTTTAGCTCTTTTCCCTTGAAAAGCTCCACAGTCTATGAGAATCCTTGTAGAATCTACTTCTAGAAGGTGCTTCGAACCAGTAACCTCCTCAGCCGCTCCAAGTGAACAAATACTGATGCTCATGCCTTCACTATAACCTGTTGCGAAAAAGTCCGCAATTCGATACATTAGTACAGGCTCATGTGCGCTGATACGCTCACCCTTAGGGTTGAAAAACTCTCTTCAAACGGTGAGGGTATCGCTTTTTCAGAAGGAAAAGCAGTTTTCTTGCCTTTCGCAATTCCAGGCGAGACAGCGCTTGCAGAAATAATCGAAGAACATTCTAGCTTTTCGAGAGCAAGACTCATCGATATAGAAGAATCCTCCCCTTATCGGGTGGAACCTTTTTGCCCTCATTTTGGCGACTGCGGCGGATGTACTCTTCAGCATATTGGGTATGAATACCAAGCATTGCTCAAAAAACAAGCGGCTCAAGGGACCTTTATCCGTATCGGAGGCTTTGATCCCGGAGAGCTTCAAATCATCACAGGAGAAAGCTACCATTATCGCAATCGCGCCCAGATCCATGCCTGTGGAGATGGAGGCCTCGGTTTTGCAAAGACTGGCTCACACGAGAGCGTAAGGGCATCTCATTGTCCTGCCCTCGTTCCAATTATCGAGCGCTGGCTGATCTCGGAAAATCGAAAAGCCCATCCCTATCGCGCCCTGTCCGCCCTGATCGGCGACAGACCTCGCTTTGTAGTTTTCGGCCAGGAGGATCGACTGTACATTGAAGGAAGAGATGGCTTTGGAAAGGCAAAAGTAGCCGGTAAGGAATTGAAGTTCTCGCTTGCAAGCTTTTTTCAGAGCAATATCTCAATGCTCGAAAAGCTAATTGAACGGGAAGTCGCACCGTTAAAGGGAAATCGAGCTCTCGACCTCTATTGCGGCGCCGGCCTTTTTTCGCTATTCCTGGCGGAAAGATTCGAAGCGATAGATTGTGTCGAAAGCGAAGCTGCTTCTTTGGAAGCTGCTCGAATGAACCTCGAATCGACAAAGGCAAAGATCGAGTTTTCGTGCACCACGGTGGAGCATTGGACAGAAAAAACTCCGACCGACCTATCCTTCGATTATATCGTTGCCGACCCGCCGCGAACTGGAATGGCACCGCAGGTGCGCACGTGGCTTTCTTTTGTGGATGCTCCAGCACTTCTCTATATCAGCTGCGATCTTGCAAGCCTTGCACGCGATCTGCGAGACCTCTTTCAAAAAGGCTGGCAGCTCGAAAATATGACACTTTATGACTTCTATCCTCAGACGGGAAGGCTCGAAGCGGCCGTCCATCTAAAAAAGGAGGCTAAACATGACCTGTAATGGTCCTTTCAAAGGCAGATCTATTTCGGTCGTAAACGATCTATCGCTGGATGAACAACTCTATCTATACCGCAAGGCTCGAGAATTGAAAGAAACCGCGCGAGCTGGTGACGATGTAGAGAAGTTCCGGATCAATGATAAGGATTATCAGGTGTACTTGATTTTTATGGAAAACTCTACACGGACCCGCGAATCCTTTAGAAATGCAGGCAAATTCCTGGGTGCTCGGGTCAATGTCTTCGACGCCGCAACAAGCTCCTTCAATAAGAACGAGTCTATAACCGATGCTATCAAGATGCTCTTTGGCTACTCCGATGAGTCTTGTTTCATACTTCGCACAACTCTCGAAGGCGTCTGCACCTGGCTCGATCAGGCATTTACAGAATATGCCCATATAACAGAGAAACCCAAGCCTTCTTTTATAAATGCTGGCGATGGCAAGCACGAGCATCCGACTCAAGAGTTTCTGGACGAATTCTCTTTTCTAGAACAGCTCAATTGGAAAGAAGAACATATACACGTGGCTATGGTGGGCGACCTCTATCATGGAAGAACCGTGCACTCCAAGGCAGATGGTCTCAGAATATTCAAGGAAGTCGAAGTAGACCTCATAGCGCCCCCATTGTTGTCCATGCCTTCACATTATGTAGAAAAAATGAGGTCGAATGGTTTTCAAGTCCGCACTTTCGAATCCATAGATGAGTACCTCGCACAGGACAAGGTAGCGCCCATCTGGTACTTCACTCGCCTTCAACTGGAGCGCATGGGCGAAGCTGTACTCGAGCGAGCTCCTTATTTGCGCCAATCGGTCACTTTCAAGAAAGACTATCTCGGTCGACTGCCCGAAGGCTGCCGCTTCTATCACCCCTTGCCACGCGATCGCAACTTCCCGACAATACCATTTTTCCTCGATGATCTACCTCTAAATGGCTGGGATAGCCAATCTATCAACGGCTATTGGACACGCATAATCGAGATTGCCATGCTATCGGGCCGCATTGGAGAGGATTTCGAAGGTGAACATGCCAAGCCACGCGAATTCATCGACGACTTTGTACATGAAGCACCGATCCAAGAGACGGCCAAGCCTGAATACAAGGTCGGAATAAAGCCTGTCGAGGAAGGAATCGTCATCGATCATATTGCAAGGGGAGCTCCTATAGGCGAAATCTGGGATACTATCGATGCTGTGCGCAAAATTCTCAAGCTCGATGTTCGTTCCAGCCATGGTGTCTATCATTCCAACCGCGAAGGAATCTATAAGGGCATCATTTCTCTTCCGGATATAATAAGTTTTGGCGAAAAAGACTTGAAAAAACTTGCGGCGATCGCTCCAGGCTGCACGCTCAATCTCATACGTCATGCTCATGTAGCCAAGAAGTACCGCCTATCCATGCCGCCCCGTATCTATAACTTCGACGAAATCTCATGCAAGAACGAAAACTGCATCTCATATCCGGCACACCACGAGGGTGTCCCCACCGAATTCATCCGAAAGGGCGAAACGACATTTGTCTGTAAGTACTGCGAACGCGAGCATAAATTCAGGGATATCTGGGATATCTGATTGACTTTGATAACTATCGATATATTCTCTGGACAAAGGGCTTGGTATTAGGACCAAATCAGGTTTTCTATATTAAATTTTCTATGTCAGATGTTATTTGTCGAATCCAATATTTCTTATGTTCGATCTCAAATATTCGAGGAACCAGAGTTTGAGCGCCAAAACTCATACATAAGAATTGCCGCAGATACAGAGACATTCAAAGATTCGACATGCCCTTGCATGGGAATCGAGATAATATCGTCAGCTACCTTTCTAAGTATTTCCGAGACTCCACGTCCTTCATTGCCAAGAATGATCACGGCTTTTTGTGCCATGCCAGCGCTCACAAGCGGCTTACCGCCCATATCTGCGGCATACACCCAATAGCCTGCTTTCTTGAGAGTATCGATAGCCGATCTGAGATTGCTCACGCGCAAAATGGGAACCCATGCGATGGCACCCGCCGATGCCCTGGCCACGGCATTGGAGATCGGAGAAGTACGCCGTTCCGGCATGATAACGGCATCTACATTGAAGGCATCGGCGGATCTCAGGATAGCCCCCAGGTTTTGAGGGTCTTCGATATGGTCTAGCACCAAAACAAGGCTCGGCTCCGGCTCAGAGACTCGATCACACAGAGCTTTTAGGGAAGGCTTTCCCTTAAGAACTTCATCGAGCGCAAGAATGGCTCCACGCTGATCTTTCGACATCTCCTCAAGCCTCGATTCAGACACATATTGGATCGAAATGTTACGCGATAGAGCTTCATCGAGAATCTCTCGTATCCGGGGACCTCGCCTTTGAGCATTTTCCGTTATATAGAGGCTGCACCGCGAATTCTCGGCTTTGAGAGTCTCTAGAATTGCATGAAATGATGTCAGATACTTCACGCACCATCCTCACAAAAGATTGCATATCGGGTTCTATTCATTATGTATCGATCACGGAATAACAGTAAATTCCTGGACTAGCTGAATAGCGCTCTCTACCTGTTTAACGCCTGGCACGAGATTCGCTGTAGCAACAGCGCTGTCTACAGTAGCACGGCTATTCGATACTCCATGGAGCACCACAACACCGCGGTCCACCGCTGCCTCAAGGAAATGAATAGGGATTTTTCGATTGTAGGTGATCTCTGTCACTATTTTTGCTCCAAGCAATAGATCTTTAAGCTTTGCCTGAGCTTCTTTTTCTCTATCTTCGGTTATAAAGGACATTCTAAAGGCATCGATCGCCGAAGCGGCATGGATTGGATCGAAGCGATCGGTTGTCAAAGTCATGTCATATTCCGAAGGATTGTACCAGTCCACGGAAAAAAAGTACTTATGAAAACCAGCTCGATCATGATCGCTGCTCTCGATTATCTGAAGGGCATGGCGCGAATCTATATTCTGTGCTTTGCGCACTCTCTCGATTCTAACTGTTTTGGAAGCGCCAATTCGGATGCTTATCAGATTCTTGATACCGCGTAGAATTACATGAGCCCCTCGCCCAATAAAGATACAATTATTTTCTAGCGCTGTTTCATAGACGGTTTGGGTGAGAAAATGCAGGTATTCATCCCTCTGCTGAGAAAGCGAAGCCCAGAAACCAGGATTTTTCTCGTCGTATCGAGCCTGCTTTTCCACATCTATTCCCATCGCCGAAAGAGCCGCTTCGATATGCTCCCTATCGACGATCTTATATCCATTGAGCTTTGAAAGCTCTTGAGCCGTCTCTTCGCCATAAGAAGCCAGCTCGCGAGAAATTGCTATCACTGCCATATTACACCTCCCTATAAAAAAGCATAACCCAAGTTAGGCCTCGGGTCAAACGAATTTCATAGACCGCAGCATTTTCTGCTTGGTATAGCGTTGCCAATATTGAATCCTCCAGATCCCCTTCTATAAAAGCCCCTTTTATAAAAGGAATCCTTTGGTTAGAATACCAACTGATGGAGAGATTTGCACTTCTTGCCGCATTTGGGACCGCGGTTTGTTGGGCTTTTTCGGCGATATTCTTCGAGACCGCCTCCAAGAAAGTTGGCGCACTGGCTGTCAATTTTTGGAAAGTGGTTTTCGCCTTTTTGTTTCTCGGAATATCCGGCATGGTCGAACGGGCGGTGCCTTTCCCTTATGACGCACCAATTAGGACATGGATTCTCTTGGGCTTGTCGGGTCTCGTTGGCTTCGTTATTTCCGACTTTTTTCTTTTTAATGCATATATATTGATAGGTTCAAGAATTACTGTCATTTTTCAATCGCTTACGCCTATTTTTACTGCTTTCTTTGCCTTTATCTTTATAGGCGAACGGATGCAAGCATATCGACTCATTGGAATGGCGGTGACCGTTGCTGGCATTCTAATTGTTGTCACCACTCGTTCTCGTCAAAATAAAAAAGACAATAAAGAGAAGCTCTCTGCAAAAGGACTTTTATATGGCTTTCTTTCCTCCATTTTTCAGGCTGGAGGCATGGTGCTCAGCAAAGCTGGTTTGGGCGACTATAGCCCAATCTCCGGCACGCAAATTCGTGCATTCGTAGCGATTTTTGGCTTTGCAATAAATGCGCTGCTCATCGGACAAGGAAGATTTGTCTTAATCGAGATGCCCAAAATAAAAGAGGCCTTTCGCTCAACTTTCAAGGGCTCCATTTTCGGCCCATTTTTGGGTGTAGCTCTCTCGCTCTTCTCCATGCAACATACGCAGGTGGGGGCAACAAGTACGTTGATGGCTCTTACTCCCGTAGTTATCATTGTGCCATCGGTGTTGATACTCAAGCAAAAAGTCCATTATCTAGAAGTAGTCGGCGCAGCGGTTGCGGTAGGTGGAGCTGCTCTCTTTTTCCTATTGTAGCATTTTGGACGGCTTCTCTCTTTCTTTAAGCGCCACATAATTCCAAATTTAAAAAATAGAAAAACTGCAAATACGAAAAATCATAGAAAGATAGGGACCCAATTTATCGAGAGATGATTTCGATTATTGCATTTCTCATTTCAATATTTGGTAGTATACTTGAAATGTGATTTGATCTACGCGCCTGCATTCCCATAGAGGAGTAGAATTTATGGATCGAAAATAATTCATGCATCGAAAATTATGGGAAACAAATGCGCAAAGTCAAAAAAGGAGCAATATGAAAGCACTTGTCAAAAGGAACGCCGAACCAGGACTCTGGATGGAAGAAGTCCCTATACCCCATATTGGAGATAATGATCTGTTGATAAAAGTCAGAAAAACGGCAATATGTGGCACCGATGTTCATATATGGAAATGGAACACTTGGGCGCAGCATACAATCCATATCGGTCAAATTGTAGGTCATGAATTTGTTGGCGAGATTGCCGATAAGGGTCGATCGGTACAAGACTATAAAATCGGAGAGCGCGTTTCTGCAGAAGGCCATATATGGTGCGGTGCTTGCCGAGCATGTCGCGCCGGCAAACATCATCTCTGCCCCAATACTATTGGAATTGGTGTAAATCGAGATGGTTGTTTCGCGGAGTATGTGGCCGTCCCTGCACAAAACGCTTGGCGTGTGCATGAAGCCATCTCCGATGATATCGCAGCTATTTTTGATCCCTTTGGGAATGCTACCCATACGGCGCTATCCTTCGATATGACAGGTGAAGATGTCCTGATCACTGGAGCAGGGCCTATCGGTTGCATGGCTGCAGCTATAGCGCGCCATGTGGGAGCTAGGAATGTAGTGGTGACGGATGTAAATCCATGGCGGCTCGAGCTTGCAAAAAAGCTGGGAGCGACATGTGTGGTAAATGTCGATAAAGAAGACCTAAAAGAAGTACAGAAAAGACTTGGAATGGTTGGTGGCTTCGATGTTGGTATGGAGATGTCGGGCAACCCCAAGGCTCTCGAGCAGATGATCGAAAACATGTACAATGGCGGACGCATGGCGCTGCTTGGCCTTTTGCCGGATGGAGCTGGTGTCGACTGGTCGAGGATCATCTTCAAGGGGCTTTTCATAAAAGGAGTATATGGCCGCGAAATTTTCGAGACTTGGTACAAAATGCAGACCATGCTGTTGTCTGGGCTGGATATAAGCCCTGTAATAACCCATAGATTCTCCTTTGACGACTTCGAGAAAGGCTTCGAGGCCATGCTCTCCGGAGAGTCCGGAAAAGTTATCCTGAATCTGGAATGATAGAATACTTGGTTATAAAATTATTAGCCCATGACTGAAAATAATCTTCTCTATAATTTTCGCATAAGCGAAGATGCGGCATCGGCCTTGGAAAGGCTTCCGCACTGTATCGATGAAGCAAATCCTATTTCCATTCAACATCGCGCAGAGCTTCACTACAGCATTCAGAGTCTTTGGCGACTATTGACAATGGAGAGAGCGCAGCGTACAAGCGATTATCTCAATAATCCCGCTTTTTTTTCGGCCTATCTGCGCTATTTCATGCCTTGGAACCTCGTGCGGCTTATTGCCCTTTTGACGGATCTTTCGGTCGAGCTTGAGCCAGATGCCACCATAATCGATATGGGTTCAGGGCCGCTGACCTTGCCTTTATCGCTCTATTGCGCCAAGCCTGAATTGAGAAAGCTTCCTCTTACAATCATATGTGCGGATAGGGCGCCTCGAATAATGGAAGCGGGAAAACTCATTCTTGAGACTCTCGCTGTAGAGCATACCGGAGAATTGCCACCATGGAAGATCGAATTGAGACACATTAGGTTCGGAGAACCGATTAAGGAAAGGGCCGATCTCTTCTGCGCCATAAATGTCTTCAACGAATTCTTCTGGAAAGGCAAGGGAACGCTTTTCGAAAATGCCAGCGATCTATATCGATCCATGATACGGTATTGCAGCCATGATGCTTCAATGCTGATCGTGGAACCTGGCGAACCCAGATGTGGGGGATTTCTAAGCGCTCTGCGCGCCGCTGCCATTCAGGATAATTGCGAAATTTTAGCTCCTTGCCCTCATAATTCGGCTTGTCCCATGCCTGGAATTTTCAAAAGCGGGCAAGAACATATTATCGAAAGAAGTCCTAGAAACCTAGATATAAAAAAGGAGCTTGGCTCGGGTTCAATTCTAAGATCGGGTTTTATTCGACAATCGGATTCTCTTCGAAGATCGGATTCCAATCAAAGCAAAGATAATGATTTCTTGGCGCCTGTCCGCATGCCTGCTCCACGAGTAAAATATCCTTGGTGCCATTTCTCCATGCCCACGAGTTATGCTCCCAAATGGCTCTATAGGTTATCGCAAGAAGCTGGTCTAGCCAAAGAAAAACTGTCTTTTAGCTATCTCTATATAAAACGATATCCATACCCAATGTCATCCTCGAATCAGAATAAAGAGAAAAAAAGTCGGAGTCCTGGCAAGCCGCTATTGCTGTCCGAGGCAAATAAGGGACGCGATCAGATCGCTTGTCGAATTGTCTCCGAACCAATTGCGCTTTCTCGTTCAAGAGTCGGTAGATATGCTTGTTCTCCCCTAGGCTATACTCTTATTTCGACCGCACAATCTAATTCGTTGCCAGAATCTGGTGTTCTCTTGCGTATACAAACGAGGAGCAGCGCAGCCTCCGATTCGACAAAGAAGATCGAAAAAGAAACGGAATATGACCAAAAGACAGGCGCTATCCTCATATCCTATTGACACAAAACTAGGGCGCCGATATAGTACCAAGCCGTCAGTCATGACAAGGGGGCGTAGCGAAGCTGGTTATCGCGCCGGCCTGTCAAGCCGGAGATCGCGGGTTCAAGGCCCGTCGCTCCCGAAAGCCATAGAGTAGCAATGTGTATGCTGTAAGCGGAAAAGAGCTCTTCTCTATGGTTCCGCGTCATGCGGAATAAAACCCGTCCGCCGCGCGACGGGCTTTTTTTAAGCAATCGGGCTGTAGCGCAGGGGCTAGCGCGCTTGGTTCGGGACCAAGATGTCGGAGGTTCAAATCCTCTCAGCCCGAAATAAGAAACATTTATAGGATAACGAATTAAAAAATATAAAATGGTTATGCCAAGCTAAAGTGCTCCTCTTTTTTGGGGGCTAATTATGCATTTAATTTCTGATACACTTCTATAGGCGTCACATAGCCAAAAACCATGCGTGACCATACCAACAAGAGAATCGATGAATGGGCTAAAGTTAATGGGAGATCCTGTGGTCACTACTGCATTACTTGATCGCATACTCGAAAATGCTCTCTGCTTCTATTTGAGAGGCGGATCATATAGGCTCAAAGATAAAACTATAACCAAGGAGGAGAAAGAACCTGTCAAGGAATAAATATCTGCTTAGTGAAAGATGTAAAAAATCTTGATATTAGCGCTTTTTTCTCTGGCTTTGCTTCAGCAGTCAAAGCTTTTGCAATACTTCTTTCTATGGACATTCTTCTTTTGATTGGTGTTCTTTCATGGGAAAACATATTAAATTGATCTCCGTGTCTTTTCTTATCTACAACTTTTAGATATATCTCGATTTTTAAAATGATCTCATATTTAATCGATACAAAAATAACCATAACATTACAATTCTCATGCTCACCAGATCTGTGCTACATGCAAGGCAAAATCTAATAAGGAAGGGAAACAAATTAGATTTGGAACATCTTCAAAAGGCATTTTTCCTATGTAACAAAGCTTCATACCTAAACGATCCCCAAATTCTATATCAGAAACAGAATCGCCTACCATGATTGATTTATCAAAATCTATTTCCGGAAAATCTTTTTTTGCTTTTAGACCAAGGCCAATTTCGGGCTTTCTGCAATTGCAGGTTTCTTTTTCATAATCATGAGGGCAGTAATAGATTCTATTAACATGAATGTTATGCTGTTCCAATATTTCTATCATTTTCTTATGAATATTTTGCAGATTCTGTTCCGTCATAAGACCTTTCCCAATGCCACTTTGGTTTGTGATAATAAATAATCTATTAAATTTCTGAGCAATAATTTGCAAGGCAGAGAGTGCATCAGGCATGAATTCAAAATATTCCCAGCTAGTCACATATCCATCTTCTATTTTTCTATTGATTATTCCGTCTCTGTCTAGAAAGAGACTCCAGCTATGATTGATGTTCCAGCTCTGCAAAATCTGGATCTTCTCTGCCTTAATCATATATCCAATCTCAATAAAGTAACTACCATACCCTTCTTTTTTCAAAACTATAGCTATTGGAGAGAAATTACAAATATCAGGTAGAAAAAAGTTCTCTTTCGACAATCTCGCATATAATATGTCCAATCAAAATATGCGCCTCTTGGATTCTTGCCGTATCTTGAGAAGGAATATTGATTAGATAATTACATAGGCTAGCCATCCTACCGCCCGTTTGGCCTGTAAAACCTACTACAATCATATCTAATTCTCTTGCAACATTGATTGCCTTTATGATGTTTAAAGAATTACCTGAAGCAGAAATTGCTATAAGAACGTCCTCTGGTCTTCCTTTTGCTCTAACAAGTCTTGCATATACTTCATCAAAAGAGTAATCGTTAGCCACAGCAGTAAGATAGGAAGTATTGACATGTAAGGCCTCTGCAAAAAGTGGAGGTCTATCAATATAGAATCTGCCAGAGAGTTCGGCTGCAAGATGCTGAGCATCAGCGGCGCTTCCACCATTTCCACATAATAAAACCTTTTTGTCATGTCTGAATGCATTGATGATTTCTTCAGCAACTATATCAATAATTGAAATAAGATGCTGATCATCTAAAACATATTGCTTTATCTTGATCGATTCCCTAATAGCATGTCCAATGATCTCTTCATACATTATTTGCCTTCTAAGTTTGAATTTTATATTTGAAGATCCGCTATGATTGCCCTCGATCTAAATTGCTACTAATTGCCAAACCTAATGCCGCCATATTCCCCAATGTTTCTCCAAGTAGAGAAGGAAGAACTAGGCAATCCTTATTCGTTTGTTCCAAAGCTTCTTTGTGTATACTTTCTTCCATAGAGCGTCTAAATAAAGATTCTGAACGAGTGAAGATACTCCCGATCACTATTCTCTCGGGATTCAATATATCCATCAAAAGAGCCAACCCTTTCCCTAAGTAGCTAGCACTGATATCGATGATATACAAGGCTTTCTTATCTCCTTGTTCTGCTAGGCTACAGATTTCTTTGGCCGATAATTGCTCATTGAAATGGTCCTTGTACATTTGGCTAATACCAGTACCACTGCAAAAGCTTTCCCAAGAGCCTTCTTTACCATAGCATATGGAACCATGATCAGAAATGCGGATATGGCCGACTTCTCCTGCCAATCCTGAATGACCATTATATAATTTCCCATCAAGAATCAATCCAGCACCCAGACCAGTTCCGAAAGTAAGAAAGATCATATTCTTACATCCGCGTCCATTTCCCCATCTCCATTCAGCTAATGCACAAGCATTAGCATCATTTTGCAAATAGACTGGGACATTGAATTGTTTTTGAAGAATGCTCACTATCGGAATATCTATCCATTTTGGCAAGTTTGGCGGCGATTGAATAATACCTTTATTAGCATCTAATGGACCCCCGCAAATGATCCCAATCGCTTTTAGATCACCACAATATTCTGAAATAAAAAGTCGTATCGCTTTGGAAATATCCTCGATAACTACTTCAGGTTCTGCATTAGTAAGGAATTTGACTTCTTGAAAGATAAGAGCTTCAGAATTAGCGATACATACTCCAGTCTTTGTCCCCCCAATATCAACACCAATATAAAAACCTTCATCAAGGGTTCGATTAATCGACTGTCCGCTCATAAATTGCCTCCAACTTTGTCCATTTTTCGTAAGGCTTGGTAAAGGCCGGCGAAAAACAATCGATTATCTGCACAAATATATAAGACATTGCATCCCATTCGGCTAAAAGTCTTCATGAATCTATGATAATAGGCAGGATTATCTATAGGCGGCTCCCCTTTATTCCAGTCCCAGCTTTCAGGCTGAATATCCACAACAACTACCAAGAAATCACTTATATTTTTTCTTGATTGCTCAGCAACATTTCGAGCCATAGATAGTGCTTTTTCGAAGATCATCGGCGACATTACTGAAGATCCTACAGAAAGGTATACTCCACCTTCTAGTTGACTGATGCTATGGACATACTTAAGAAAGTCTCTTTCAGCAGTCCTGCCGATTGCAGCTCCTTTGTTCATTTTATGAGTATAAATAATATCTTGGCCAAACATTGGGTGGCCAGTAAATGGGATACCCAGATTGTATGCAATCGATTGTACGGTTGATCCGGCAAATGGATGGAGAATTTCTAAACGCCCTGTATCAAGCCCAAAATCCTCTATCGTCTCTAATAGATCGCTTGCAGCAGAACGCTTCCCCAATTCTTTGTCATTCAATATGCAATGCATTAGATAATCCTTTGAAGGTATGTCCAATCCATTCGTCGAAATCAATTTACCAATCGATTCGCCATACCCAAGTCCTTCATATGCACCTACTATAAGTGCGAGATTAAGATACATGCCTGTTTCCTGCCATGTACCAAAATTGCCATGCTTTATATTACTGCGTACATCTTCGCTGCTTTCACCTTGATAAGCAAATTCCCAATCATGGATGATCCCTGCCCCATTGGTAGCTAAATGGGAGAGCCAACCATATCGTAGAAAAGACCCTAAGAGTCTGCCCAATCCATTCTTAATAGAATGAGCACCGAAAGCGCAAACAACAGATGACCCGATTCTATTAGCACTAATAATTCTATCAGCAATCATTTCGACTCTATCTCTAAGAGTATCTGGTATCTTGGTTGACATTGCCATTTCTTCGGTAATTTCAATTGAAGCCAATGTCAATTTGTTTTTACGCTCGCCGAGAGATCGATAGAATATTCTATTTCGGTCGAATTCAGGATAACTCATCTTATTTATTCCCAACCAATGTGCTGGGACAATTGAAAGATCCATGAATAATCAGGGATTAAGAAATCAGCCCCAGCAAGAATCAATCTTTCACGTTTCTCAATATTTGTTCCAAAGCGCTGTTTTTCATCGCTTATTAGGCCAACTGTCATGAAACCGTGTTTGTGACCTTCGCGAATTTCAACTGGCCCATCACCAAATACTATGCAATCCCCCCAAGATAATTGTTGATGTAATCCTGATATATTCTCGCATATAATTTGCATCACCAATTTTTTAGGATCGTTTTCTGTATCATTGACTGAACCAAAGATGCCACCGTTAAAAAGATTGTCATATCCTAAAGCTTTCAGCTCTTGCTGTACATCAACTTGATCAGTTCCGCTGGCTAGATAAATTATTGTTCCCTGTTCGCGAAGTCTTTTTAAAAAAGGAATAGCTCCTTTAATAGTAAGGTCTTCTAAGG
>ENA-UOYA01000336-UOYA01000336.1-activated-sludge-metagenome-genome-assembly--contig:-NODE-336-length-64175-cov-135.616578_pt1 | contig 64175 bp, 49 predicted proteins | sample MGYA00238163_ERZ764804 | MGnify/ENA primary metagenome ERZ764804 (study PRJEB28919, sample SAMN05720223) | activated sludge metagenome | isolation source: Anaerobic digester | place: Hong Kong...
TCCTCAACAATAAGAGGCTTAAACGAAGAAATAAGCGGTAAAAACCTCAGTCTCTGCAGCCCAAAACTTGACTGAAGGATTAATATTTTCAAACTATTTCATAAATCGCAACGATCATTTTTAATCCTTGCACTTTCCCCTTATCTTCCTTTATTAGTTGCCGTGGAACAAACGGGAGCCTCTGGGATTTTTTCCCAGAGGCTCCCGCTTGTTCCACCACAACTATATGAGCAAGAATAGTCCGAAATGCTTTTTTTTCTTACTTGGTAAATTATATCGTAGCTTTCAAAAACTACTGCAATTCTTGCTCGCATTGGCAGGTTTGGAAATCTACCCTACGATTAAAGCTTTTCGGATTCCTTTTTGCCTTTTTAAATTTTCAAGTTTTGATGTTTTTTAACAAAACTGGAAGACAAGGCAAAGATCATGACTCAACCGAAAAGAAAGAAAGATGAAAGATTGAAATTGGTCAAGTTATTTTGCACAATGTTTTCCCGCTCAGCTAAGGCAACGAGCTACGGTCTGGTGCCCGTCGTAGCAAGGAAGCTTATTTTAAAAAAAACTTGACTTAGGTTTATAATATGAAAAAAAAGCAATTGGTCCCTTGGCCTTACATAGATTGTGAGTAACGAGGGATAACAGATGCCCTCAAACAACCTGAAAAAAAAGGAGCTGGAATTTACAACAACATTGGGGACTCAACTAATGCAAGAAGACTTACAGAAAATTGGCATCTATATAAATAAGATAGAATTACTATAGAGGATCTATAATGGATAATATGAAAACCTGCTTTAAAAAAGTGGATTATGATTTGGTAGGATTATTGGAAGCAATTGATATAGGTGATATCGGCCTGCCAGATATCCAGAGGCCTTTCGTGTGGACAAACACAAAGGTTAGAGACTTGTTTGATTCCATGTATAAGGGCTTTCCGGTAGGTATGCTTTTGTTCTGGGAAAACAACAACAGTAATGGGATAAAAACCATCGGTATAGACGGTAAACCACATACTATACCCCACCTCTTGATAATTGACGGACAGCAAAGACTGACTTCTCTGTATGCAGTATTCAAAGGCAAGAAAGTGAAGAACAAGTTCTACAAGGAATACAATATAGAAATCGCCTTTAATCCGAGGTTGGGAAAGTTTGAAGTTACCGATGCCACTATTCGGAAAGATCCTGATTGGATAGCCAATATCTCTCAATTATGGGCTACCGGCTTCTCAGTATTTACGATAATCAAAAATTACCTGAAAAAGCTGAGGGAAAAGGAAGACATCAGTGATGAGGAAGAAGAACAGATAGCCCATAACATGGACCGCTTGTTTGATGTGCAGAAATATCCTTTCACGGCTTTGGAGATTTCAGCCAATGTTGAGGAAGAAAGCGTATCAGACATATTTGTAAGAATTAACAGCGAAGGAGTTCAGCTCAACCAGGCTGATTTTATCCTGACAATGATGTCCGTTTACTGGGATGAAGGTAGAGCGGATCTTGAGGAATTCAGCCGTCTTTCCTTTATCCCGACCAAACAAGGGGAGCCACCTACATCTTTTAATCACCTGATAAATCCTGCACCAGACCACCTCTTGAGAGTAGCAATCGCTCTTGGTTTCTACCGGAGCAGGCTAAAAAGCGTATACCAGATTCTGAGAGGTAAGGACGTTCAGACTAACGAATATTCCGATGAGTTGAGGAATAATCAGTTCAATATCCTCAAAGAAGCACAAGCAAAGGTTCTTAACTTAAACAACTGGACTCAATTTATTGGCAACTTGGTCGGGTCAGGCTTCAGAAGCGATAAACTGATAACATCCAATAATAATGTTATTTATAGTTATGCAACTTACCTGATTGCTAAATATAATTGCGGAATGGCTCAAATTGAACTGGACAAGTTGATTAGCAGATGGTTTTTCTTTGTTAACCTGACCGGAAGATATACGGTGTCACCGGAATCAGAAATGGAAAAAGATCTCAATAAACTTAAAACTATCAGGGACCAGGAAGGATTCAAGAATTTTATCGAACAGGAAATTGCGGAAAAGATTACGCCGGATTTCTGGAAGTTCACTATCCCTTACGAATTGATCACATCGTCTAAGCGAAGCCCTGTTTTCAATGCCTATATTGCCACTTTAATCAGGATGAACCAACCTGTGCTGTTTTCCTTCAAGAAAGTGGCTGACCTTTTTGATCCGGCGATAACAACATATAAAAATCCGTTAGAGTTGCATCATCTTTTTCCCAGGGCATATCTTGAAAGAAAAGGCATTAAGGAAACCACTATGATCAATCAGGTGGCAAACTATGCCTATATCGAATGGACTCACAATAACGGTATCAGTGATGATGCTCCTGAAAAATACATCCCTGAGATAAGAAAGCACTTTACCGAGATAGAATGGCAGGATATGCACAAAATACATGCTCTACCGGAAAACTGGCAGAATATGGATTATGAAGAGTTCTTGCAGGCAAGAAGAGATCTGATAGCCCAGAGAATTAAAGAAGGATTTGAAGCATTTAAGTAGAGTATAAGAATGACATGAGTATTATTTCATTTGAAAAAGACAGTATTTATATTTACGAAGACGCTAGTGTCATGTCAAGCTTGACAAGTCGCATAGAGTGAGGATAATTAAATTATTGAATATGACCTTATCCCCGAAATTTACATCACCGGAAGAGTGACACATTGGGAAGCAAGTGTCGTTTTTTCCCAATCAAAAATTTCCCGCTTTACAGCAGGAGCTTGTAAGGAGAATTTGTTGCTCAGAAAAGACTTAACCGAGACCGGCAAGTTCTTTCTCGTTGTTGGACTTAATGCTTAACAGAATATATGTATAATTCATTAACCTATTGAACATTAATTTTTTGCGCGAGGGTGGGCTTTTTTGTATGCTTCTTTGATGTCTTCCAAGGTTACATGAGTATATCTTTCCGTTGTAGACAGGTTTGTATGCCCCAACAATTGTTGAATGGCGCGCAAATCTGCTCCGTTTTGAAGCAAATGAGTGGCAAAAGAATGGCGAATAGAATGCGGAGTGTAACCTTTTTGACGGGCGATAAGATTAAGGTATGGTTGCAGGGCATGTTCCATTTGGTGATTGTCAAAGGGTTTTCCGTTGCGGGTTAAAAACAGGTGCTGTTCCTCAGCTTCGGGTTTGAAGGCGGGACGGATTGCCAAGTAATTTTGCACTGCTTTCAATGCAGGCCTCCCTACCGGCACGATTCTTGCTTTTCTGCCTTTGCCTCTGACAAGCAATAAACCATTTTTCAAATCCAAATCCCGTAACAAAATGTTGCACGCTTCGGTGATGCGTAACCCGGAAGAATATATCAATTCAAGAATTGCCAGGTTGCGCACTCCGTATTTATTATCCGTTTCAGGAATTTTCAAGAGTTGCTTCATTTCCTCCTTTGAGAAAAAATGCGGTAAAGGCTTTTCATATTTTGGCGTTTCCAGTTTTTCGGCAGGATTTTTAGTCAACAGTTTGCGTTGTTGGAGGAAGCGAAAGAAAGCTTTTATGGAAGCGGTTTTACGTGCTAAAGAGCGATTTTTATCCGGTTTGGCGTGAAGTTCGCGCAAAAAGTCTCGCAGCATAAGCGTTGTGATTTGCTCAGCTTTCACTTCACCGTCGGGGAAAAAAGGTTGAAGGAAAGTCTGCAGTTGCTCCAGATCAAGTCTGTAACCGTTGATTGTATTAACGGACTTATTCTCCAAGCGTAATTGCTCCGCAAACCGATCAATCAAATCCTGCATAATTTCCTCTTCGGCAAAAGCTTATCTTTCAATGAAAACCTCCTTTGCAGATACTTTGCTTTCAATCGGCAAAATTCGCAACCGACAAAGCTACAATATAATCAGTTCGTTTTTATGTCAAAGATTTTCCTTGTCACAAAGTCCGCAGTGAAAAATCTTTCCTTCAGAATTGAAAACGGAGGCAGAATGAATCAGCACATAGCGGAAACCGCCAAAATCGGACAAAATGTCAAAATCGGTTATAACACCGTGATTGAAGATAATGTTAGCATCGGAGACGATTGTTCTTTGGGGCATAATGTGATAATTCATGCAGGAAGCGTAATCGGCAGGCAGGTCAGAATTGATGACAACAGCATAATCGGCAAGTTGCCTCTTTCCTCTCCGCGCAGTATTTTCAAACCTCAGCCGCAATTGGAACCCGCAGTTATAGGTGATTTTTGTCAAATCGGCTCTAATGTAATCATATATGCGCAAGCCAAAATCGGCGAACGCAATTTGATAGCCGATCTTGCCACTGTCAGAGAAAATACGGTCATTGGCGATTTGAATATCATCGGTCGCAATGCTACGATTGAAAACTATGTGAAAATAGGCAACCGCAATAAATTTGAGACCAATTGCTACATCACTGCTTATTCGGAAATTGAAGATTACTGTTTTATCGCTCCCTGCGTTGCCACCAGTAACGATAATTATATGGGACGCGATATTGAGCGCTTTAATCATTTCAAAGGAGTGACAATCAAGACCGGTGGTCGCATTGGTGTTAATGCTACAATTTTACCCGGAAAAACTATTCAGTCTGACGGTATGGTAGCAGCCGGTTCTGTTGTGACCAAAGATGTGCAAAAGGAAACAGTGGTTTTGGGAAATCCTGCTCATCCGGTAGGCGAAGTTAAGGATGAACAATTGCTGAAGAACAATTTGGACAAATAGAAGGACAATTTGTATTGGCAGATATGCAAAAGCGGATTATGTTGCAAAGAGGAGTAAAATAAAATGAAAGTTTTGGTCATCACTCCCACATACAACGAAAAGGAAAATATTGAGCGCTTGATTAATGCAGTGCTTCAGCTGAACGACACCATCGAAATTTTGATTGTGGATGATAATTCACCTGACGGCACCGGTGCAATAGTGGAGCGTGTGCAGCAAAATGAACCGCGTCTGCATTTGCTTAAACGCTCCGGTAAACTTGGTCTGGGTTCCGCTTATGTTACCGGCTTCAAATACGCTCTGCAAAACGGTTACGACTATATTTTGGAAATGGACGCCGATTTTTCGCATAATCCGAATGACATTCCCCGCCTGCTGGAAGCCGCACAAAATTACGATTTAGTCATTGGTTCCCGCTATTGTGAGGGAATTAATATCGTTCATTGGCCAATCCAGCGCCTTCTAATCAGTTATTTCGCTTCCAAATATGTGCGTGTGATTACCGGAATGCCGATTAAAGATCCCACTGGCGGTTTTAAGTGTTTCAAACGCAAGGTATTGGAAAGCATAGATTTGGACAATATCCGTTCTGAAGGTTACGCTTTCCAGATTGAAATGAATTACAAAGCGTGGATTAAAGGCTTCAAACTGAAAGAGATCAGCATCGTTTTCACGGAAAGGGCGGACGGCAAATCAAAAATGACCAAAAAGATAATTTACGAAGCGGCTTGGATGGTGTGGAAACTGAAGATTCTGGCTATGCTGAAAGCATTGTAACCACAAAAACTAAATTACGAAGAACCCGAAAAAGCCTCCTTACGAAAAACTTTTTCCTCATCCGAGCTCATTTCAAATTCGCAAAAAGATACGCCTCCGTGTCCTGATGTTCTGACATATTCAACAAGTTATGAATAAGATTATCCCTTCCCTCAAGATTGAAAAAATCGCCATGCACGGATACGGAATAGGTTATGCGGAAAACAAAGCGATTTTGGTGCCGTATACTCTTCCGGGAGATGTTGTTGATGTGCAACTGCAGGTAGAAAAGAAAGATGTGGCTTTCGCAACTTTAGTCCAATTCAGAACTATATCGGAGGATAGAATTGCCGTCAAATGTGAGGCTTTTGACGGTGAAAATGCCTGTGGCGGTTGCGATTGGTTGATGGTGCCGTATTATCTGCAGCTGCAATGGAAGAGTGATTTGGTGAAAGGACAATTTGCTCCTCTGCAACTGCAATCCAAAGTCACTGCCGCTATTGCTTCCCCTTCCTCTTTTCACTATCGGAACAAGAGTTTTTTACCTGCCGCCGTATCCGCTTCGGGAATTTATTTCGGTATGTATGAACGCTACAGTCATCGTGTAATTCCGCACACAAATTGCCTTTTGCATCCTAAACTTTTTGACGATATTTTTAACGAAATTGCTGCTTTTGCCGATAAGGTGAAACTTCCGGTCTATAACGAAACTAACGGCAAGGGAATTTTACGGCACGCGGGAATCAGAATTAATCAAGCTCAAGAGCAAGTGCTGGTTGTCCTCGTTACTAAATCAAGTAAATTTCCCTTTACGCAACAATTGGTCAGGCAGCTCACTCAACGCTTTCCGCAAATTACGGGCATAGTGCAGAACATCAATCGCAGCACCGGAAATGTAATTTTGGGGCATGAAGAAAAAATCCTTTACGGCTCACCCTATCTTTACGACGAATTGGACGGAGTTAAATTCCGGGTCCATTATAAGAGTTTTTTTCAGGTGAACAGTCCTCTGGCTCAATTATTATACGGATATTTGGAAGAACAATTGCAGCCGACGGATATTGTGCTGGACGCATTTTGCGGCAACGGAAGCATAGGTCTGTATGTGGCGGATAAAGTCAAACAAGTAATCGGAATTGAAACTGAAGAAGCTGCCGTAGCCGATGCGGAATTCAATCGTGAGCTCAATCAAAAAGAGAATGTAAGTTTCCGGCAAGGGACTGTAGAAGAGCTTCTCCCTTCTCTCATAAAAGAGCGTAAATTCAGCACTGTCATTTTTGACCCTCCGCGTAAAGGAGTTGATGAAGTCGTCCTGCAAGCTGTTGTTCAAAAGGAAATTCCGCTTATTTTATATGTTAGCTGCAATCCTATGACCTTGGTGAGGGATGTTTCTTTTTTGCTCAAGCACGGTTACAAAGCGGAAAACATTACTCCATTTGATATGTTTCCCCAAACTTGGCACATTGAAACGGTAGTCAAATTAACTCGGATTTCAGCTTGAAAAATATGAAGGATGATCATCATCAACACGGTTTGCCGCAAATGAAAAATAAGAAGTTAAACATAATGAAATGGGTTTTGCCGTTGATTGCAATGCTTGTGCTGCTTGCCGGCGGATGTAAGCAATCAACTGAAAATGAAGCGAACGAATATGAAATTAATTCTTTATATGACAGCATTAGAAACGCTTTTGCCGAGCATGACATTGACGCTTTCCTGCAAAAAGTGCATCCTCAATACTTGCATAACGGAATGGCGCGTTTGGGATTGCGTGAATTGTGGCTGGACCGCATGGCAAAATATCAGCTGATTGATTTTCAGGAAATCAAAATTGACCTTAATGAGGACGAAGCATTGGTTTCCTTCACTCTGAAATTGCAGTCGGCAACCGAAACAGTCTATTTTCCCGAACCGGAAACACACGGCGATATCAGTTATTTGCTTAAAACTGAACAAGGCTGGAGCATTTACGGCAATCAGGAAAGTTCCCGTTGCACCCTTTCCCGATGAGCAATCTGAGAATGATGGATACCGTGCTATTCAACTCTTTTTACCTTAAGCTAAAAAATGAATAGCTGTTTTCAATTGACATTACAGCCTGTTCAAATTTGGTGTTTTTTAGAGGTTATCTCTTTGTGAGATAAGAGGAAAAATCATGTTAGAAAAAATATTACGCTCTCTCTTCGGAGACAAGAATCAAAAAGAAATCAACCGTTTCCTGCCAATAGTGGACGAAATTAATGAAATTTACGACACTTTGGAACAATATACGGACGACCAATTGCGGGCACGCGTCAATGAAATCAAAACAGAAATCCAAAGCAGACTTCAACCTTTAAGGGACGAAATTGCCGATATGGAACTTCAGTATCGTGAAAATCCCGATGAAAGTGAAAGGTCACATCTGGATAATGAAATTGAACGCACAAAAAAAGAACTTAAAGCATTGACTAAAAGCACTCTGGATGATTTTTTGCCGGAAGTTTACGCCATCGTTAAAGATACTTGCCGCCGCCTTTTAGGTTATAAATATCAGGTGCGCGGACATGAAACTGAGTGGAATATGGTGCCTTTTGATGTTCAACTCATCGGAGCCGTAAACCTGCACGAAGGCAAAATTTCGGAAATGGCTACCGGCGAAGGAAAAACGCTGGTTGCTGTATTGCCTTTATTCCTGAATGCATTAGTAGGCAGGGGTGTTCATCTGGTTACGGTCAATGATTATTTGGCGCAACGCGACTCCGAATGGATGGGTCCGGTTTTCCAATTTCACGGCTTAACAGTCGGCTGCATCACTACCGGATTGGATTTTGAAGAGAGAAAAGCCGCTTACAGTTGTGATGTGACTTACGGGATGAACAGCGAATTCGGATTTGACTACTTGCGTGACAATATGGCTGTCAGTGCAGAACAATTGGTGCAGCGAGATTTCTATTATGCCATTGTGGATGAAGTTGACAGCATCCTGATTGATGAAGCGCGAACGCCTCTAATCATCAGCGGTGCCATTGCTCAGGATAAAAATTTCTACCGCGAGCTTAAACCGCACATTCAACAACTGGTTGCTATGCAAAACTCTCTGGTGCAAAAGATCTTAAGTGAGGTCAAAGAAGACACGGCAGAAGATAATCCCAAACCTGATATTGACCGTTTAGGCAGAAATCTTTTGCTTTTGCAGAGAGCCGCTCCCAAACACAAAGGCTTCGTCAAACTCATGCAGGATGCGGAATTAAAGAAATTGGTCAATGACACCGAAGGCATCTACCTGCGCGATAAAAAACTCCCGCAACTGGATAACGAACTTTTCTATGTTGTGGACGAAAAACAAAACAGTGTCGATCTTTGCGACAAAGGCAGAGACCTCCTCTCCAGAACGGAAAAAGATCTCTTCGTAGTTGATAATCTTGATGATTTATTGGCGCAAGTTGATCAGGATGATTCGCTCAGTCCCGAACAAAAAGCGATTAAAAAAGAACAAGTAACCAACGCTTACATGGATAAAAGCGAAAGACTGCACAACATCAATCAGCTCCTGAAAGCCTACACCCTCTTTGAAAATAATGTGGAATATGTGGTTCTGGATAATAAAGTGGTAATTGTAGACGAATTTACGGGACGCCAGATGCCGGGAAGAAGATTTTCCGACGGTTTGCATCAAGCTTTGGAAGCAAAAGAAAATGTGGCTATTGAAGCGGGAACGCAAACTCTGGCTACAATCACGCTGCAGAATTATTTCCGCATGTATGAAAAATTGGCAGGTATGACAGGAACCGCACTTACCGAAGAAGCCGAGTTTATGCAGATTTACAAACTTGGCGCAATGGCAATCCCGACTAATGTTCCCGTGACCAGAATTGACCACGACGATGTCATTTACATGACTAAAAATGAAAAGTATCAAGCCATTCTGGATGAAATTACTTATTGGCATAATTTGAAGAAACCGGTGTTAGTCGGCACTGTGAGTGTGGAGGTTTCCGAAATTTTAAGCCGCCTGCTGAAGCGAAAAGGCATTCCTCATAATGTTTTGAACGCCAAATATCACGAAAAAGAGGCTGAAATCATCATGGGTGCAGGCCAACCCGGTGCGGTTACCATTGCCACAAATATGGCTGGAAGAGGAACTGACATCAAATTGGGTCCGACAGTTGTGGAAAAGCCTTCCGAAGAATACAGAAACATTCCGAAAGCTATAACGCCCGAAAATCCATACGGTTTACCGCTGGACGGTTTGCATGTAATCGGCAGTGAACGACACGAAAGCAGAAGAATTGACCGGCAGTTAAGAGGAAGAGCAGGCCGTCAAGGTGACCCGGGAACCAGTCGTTTTTATCTTTCTTTGGAAGATGACCTGATGCGCCTGTTCGGTTCGGAACGCATGGCGCCAATGATGATGAAGCTGGGGATCAAACCCGGTGACGCCATTCGCCATCCGTGGATGACAAAAGCTGTGGAACGAGCTCAAAAAAGAGTGGAAGAGCACAACTTCGAAATCCGCAAAAACCTGCTGGAATACGACGAAGTGATGAACCAGCAAAGGGAAGTAATCTATTCCTACAGACGCAATGTGCTGAAAGGCGTCAATATGAAAAACGAGATTCTGGAAATGATGGACGAGGCGTTGGATACGATTTTGGCAAATCAAATTCCGGAAGACTCTTTCCCCGAAGAATGGAATTTGGAGCGGCTTTGCACTTGGTTTAAAAATAACTTGAATATCGGCATTTCACCCGAACAATTGCAAAGTGACCGCTTGAACCGTTCCCTTTTAAGAGACGAATTACGGGAATTACTTAGGAGTGCATACGAAGAAAAAGAATTCAGAGTGGGTAGTGACACCATGCGTGAAATTGAACGCCGCTCACTTTTGGAAGTGGTGGACAACGAATGGCGCGATCATTTACACGAGATGGATCTGCTCAAAGACGGCATATACCTTCGCTCCTACGCTAATAAAGACCCCTTGATTGAATACAAAAAGGAATCCTTTGACCTCTTCCAAGGCTTGATTGCCAGAATCCAAGAAAATGTTACCCGCAAAGTTTTTACCACCTACATTCTTTCCAGAGAGCAGATGCAAAGCCTCTTGCAGAACGCCAATATGACACATTCCGAATTAAACGCATTCCTGAAAGCGCAGGAAACTATTCAAACCAACGCTCCTCAGCATCCTATGCCACCCGAAGCAATGGCAGATAAACCAAAATTGCGTCCCGTTACAGTGGAACCGAAAGTCGGACGCAATGATCCCTGTCCTTGCGGAAGCGGGAAAAAATACAAGAAATGCTGCGGCAGAATGGAATTTATGGATCGCGAATAACAATAAAACGGAGTTAATATGGCAAAAGGTCTGATCATTGTTGAATCTCCTGCCAAAGCAAGCACAATCAGCAAGTTTTTGGATAACAAATATGATGTAAAAGCCTCGATGGGTCACATTCGTGACTTGCCGAAAAAGGAAATGGGAATAAACATTCAGCAGAATTTTGCTCCCAAATACCTGATAGATCCGAAGAAAAAGAAAATCATAGAAGAGCTCAGAACTTCTGCAGGCAAAGCAGATGCGGTTTTTCTCGCCAGTGATCATGACCGTGAAGGTGAAGCAATCGCTTGGCATTTGCAGCAAGTTTTGGCAAAAGATATTGAAGGCAAACCCGTTCACCGCATCGTTTTTAACGAAATTACGCGTAATGCCATTCGCGAAGCAATGTCTCATCCGGGTTCCATCGATATGAAAAAAGTGGATGCACAGCAGGCTCGCCGCATTTTGGACCGCTTTGTCGGATACTTAATCAGTCCTTTACTCTGGAAAATCATTTCCAAAGAACTCAGCGCAGGACGCGTGCAATCTGTTGCTTTGCGTCTGATTTGCGAACGCGAAGCGGAAATAACGGATTTTGTTCCCAAAGAGTATTGGAAAGTGGAAACCAATTTCTATCGGGATAAGCTGCCTCCTTTCAAAGCGGTTTTGGAAACTTGGCAGGACAAAAAAGCGGAATTGGCAAATAAAGAACAGGCTGATGCAATCATCAATGCGGTCAAAGACAAGCCCGCTTCCCTCTTGCAAAGAAAGGATGCATCCCGTTCCGTTGAACCCTATCCTGCTTTCATCACCAGCACTATGCAGCAGGATGCATCCCGTTTTTTGAATTTAAGCGCTTCCAAAACAATGCTCATAGCGCAGGAATTGTATGAAGGAGTGGATTTAGCGGGTGAAAGAACGGGCTTGATTACATACATGAGAACCGATTCCTTACGCATTGCCGAAGAAGCTAATCAAGCAGTGCGCAAACTTATTGCCGATCGGTTCGGAACCGATTTTGTGCATAAGACTATCCGCATTTATAAAAACAAAAATAACGCACAGGACGCTCACGAAGCGATTCGTCCCACCGATCCTTTCAAGACTCCCGAATCCGTCGCTCCTTACTTGAATAAAGATCAACTCAAGCTGTATACTTTAATCTGGCAACGCTTTGTCGCAACTCAGATGCGTCCGCTCAAACTGAAGACTACAGAAGTAAAAGTCAGCGTGGGAGATGCGATTTTTTCCGCTTCCGGCAATGAAGTGACTGATGAAGGTTTTATGAAGGCTTGGCAGTATTACAATCTTCCCGCAGGTGAAAAAATTGCTCCCGATTATCGTGAAAACGACGCATTAGAATACGATCCTTTCCAAGGAAGCCAACATTTTACCACACCTCCTTCTCGCTATACAGAAGCTTCTCTCATCAAAGAACTGGAAGCCAAAGGCATAGGTCGCCCCAGCACTTATGCCACCATCATTTCCACTCTCCACAATCGCAAATATGTGACTATGGAGAAGAAATGCTTCCTTCCTTCAGATTTGGGCATCCAAGTCAACCGCTTTCTCGTGGAGAGATTTGACAGTATTTTTAATGTTAAGTTCACTGCGGAGATGGAAACGGGTTTGGATGCCGTGGAATACGGGAAAATGGAATGGCAGAAATTGGTTGCGGAATATTACGACAAGCTGGTTAAGCTGATAAATCAGGTGGATATCAAGCAGGAAAAGAAAGACTTGCAGGAAGAAACAGACATAATTTGCGATGTTTGTCATCAGGGGAAGATGGTCATCAAATGGGCAAACCGCAAACAGTATTTAGCCTGCAGTCGTTTTCCCGAATGCAAGAATATGAAGTCCTTCACGCGCGACAAAGACGGCAAAATCAAGATTGAAGAGCCGAAAACATTGGATGAAAAATGCCCGCAATGCGGCAGTCCTTTAATTTTGCGCAAGGGACGCTACGGTGAATTTATCGCCTGCTCAAACTATCCGAAATGCAAATATTCAAGGTCTATCAGTTTGGGCGTCAAATGTCCCGAATGCGGCAAAGGCGATGTAGTCAAACGCAATTCCAAAAAAGGAAAACCTTTTTATTCCTGTTCCACTTACCCTGACTGCAAATGGATTTCTAATGATAAACCTGTCCCGATCGCTTGTCCCGAATGCGGAAATCCTTATCTTTTCGAAAAGCACAGTAGGCAGGACGGCGATTATAAATTCTGCCCTAACTGTAAACAGAAGTTCTATTCCTAAGGCATTCCAATGCATTTGTCCGATTCGTTCAGAAGCGCGCTGCAAAGCATTTTAAATCATAAAATGCGTTCCTTTTTAACTCTGCTGGGCATCATCATTGGTGTAGTCGCAGTGGTCACCATGTTTTCTTCTGTTTATTCGCTTAAGTCTATGATAAAGAAGAACATGGAAGGCATGGGCTGGAATTATTCCCTCATCATTACTCCCAAATTTGAACAAACTGATGAGCGGGAAGAACAGAAATTGCGCTACAAAAAAACTGCCGAAAATGTCCGACCCTTGGATTATTCCGATTTTGAAGTAATCAGAGCCCAACTGCCTCACAAAAGCATTTACGGTATGATTGAACAGCAAACTCTCTATCGTATCGGCAATACCGATATCCAAGTTTCATTGAGAGGAACGAATACCTCCTTTTTCCAGAATAAAACTTACGAAATTAAAAGCGGAAGATATTTCAGCGCCCGTGAAGAAGAAACCGCTCAACCTGTCCTCGTTCTCGGTTATTATTTTGCCGAAGAACAATTCCCCGGAATTGATCCTGTGGGAAAAATGATGAATCTGAGCGGACAGCGCTATCGCATTATCGGAGTTTTGGATAAAGATGCTCTCAACAGCAGCACGGGAATGAACTTCAATTCTTGGGAACGAAATAATGACCTAAAAGCAGTCTATGTTCCTTTAAAATTTGCCGCTACCTATCTTTCTTCCCGGCGCGCAATTCACTATATTTACCTTCAAGCACCGAACGAAGCAGCTTACCCCGATTTGAAAACGCAAGCTCGTCAATTGCTTTTAGCACGGCACAGTATGTATGAAAACTTCGCTTTTCAGAATATAGGCGACCTTCTGGTCACGATTAATTCCGAAATTGATAAGAATATGAGAAAATGGAATATCACTTTATTTGTCATTGCCTCCATTTCTTTACTTGTAGGCGGGATCGGACTTTTCAGCACTCTGCTGATTTCAATTCAGGAAAGAATGATGGAAATCGGCATCCGAAAAAGCATCGGAGCCACTGAAACGGACATTTTTTTCTACTTCATCTTTGAAGCGGTAACTTTAGCAGTGATAGGAGCCTTGTTTGGTATCGCACTATCAAGTTTGACTTTGATGGTATTACAAGCAGTGCTTAAATTATCTATGCCGCTCCCCGTGCAAGGAATGGCGGTCGGTTTACTTTTTTCTATGTTAGTGGGTTTTGTTTCAGGCTTGTATCCTGCCCTAAAAGCCTCCAAACTCAATCCCATAAAAGCAATCTATTATTTTGACTGAGCCGCCTTAAACGCTTTCCTTCTTGACAAAAATCCCTCTCCGGAAATTTAGATTTTCATATTTAATTTTGAGTGGGCCTATAGCTCAATTGGTAGAGCTTCCGGCTCATAACCGGATGGTCGGGGGTTCGACTCCCTCTGGGCCCACCATATATTTTTAACATTATTTTATACTATCTATAAATATATGCCCCTTATTCAACATTCATTCTATCCTTTTTTCTCTATTTTTGGCCAACCAATTTCAGGACGGGTCACACTCTATAGCAGATATAGACCAAATGGTAATCAAATGTATATCTAAAGTATATTAAATGTATTCTATTCAACATTTGATATCCTTTTGGTATACATTTGGTATGCTTTTGATCCATAATTGGACACAAGAAGGAAAAAAGGAAGAAGAAAGTGAAATCAAAAATAGAGACAATAAGGGTTTAACGGAAAAAACGGGGGCTAAATTATGCAAATTAAGGAGTTACGGTAAAAGAAGCAGCTGCCGGATAAGCTTTTTGCCTGTATTACTTGTCAGAATAATGGTATAGATACCGGCGGAACATAATGCACCGGCGTTGTTTTTGCCGTCCCAGAAAGCTTTGGAGGCATTTTTGTCAGGTTTGACAGTCCGCACCAATTGTCCCTTGAGGTTATAAACGGCAATTTTGGAAGCGGGGAATTTTGCGGGGTCAAATTCTATATTAAGCAGGGCAGTTTGGGGGCGGAAAGGATTGGGATAAAGTCTAAACTGAAGCGTGGGCAGGACTTGTTCTTCGTTATCGGTAAAAGTGAGAGGGATGCCGTAAGGGCACCACAAATCCGTTTGCGTATTTTCATTATATAAAGAAAGAGTATATTGATGGACGGACGGTGCCGGAGGAATGGGAATGCTGCATTGGTGATTCTGCAAGGCTATAGTTTGCAATAAGATATTATTATCGTAAAGATGATAGGAAGCCGAAGAATTGGATGAGCCCGTCGGGATCCAATAAAAATTAAGTTGGTCGTTTGTAATATGATAGCCGAAATAAGATGGAGGCAAATCGGCAGCAGCTGATATGAGATGCCATTCATTGTTTTCAGCCAAAGGAAACATAGTTCCGTCCGCTATAACGGCAATCGGTTGTTCTGTATAATGCACAATCGCATAGGTGGGATCGGGGAACACATCGTAGAAGTGCCACTGATGCTCAAAATAGTCATACAACTCAATTTTGCCGGAGCCGACATTAATTTTGTCATAAAGAGTGCCGGTTTGGTGCGCAAAAGTGGTAATTTCTCTAAAACCTACGGCAGTTTCCGTCAGAATTGACAGATTTTGAAGGGAATAGCCGCTGTATTCATTCCAGGATAAGGTGGAATCAGTCCAAGCGATTCTTCTCCAGATCGGAGGTGTGTCAGGATCGATTGTTGTGTAATTTCCATTGTCGTAAACGGTTAGCCGGCTTAATTTCAGGAAATCACCTTCTCTGAACAGCCAAAAGATTTCCTGAGTTTGATAGACGAACCAGCCTTTTTTGAGGGGATAACAAAGATGTCCGTTCACATTTTGCAGGCTTCCAGTCTGCAGATAATCCCAATTTGGGGCAGGTGTGGAAAGAGCAATTTCACCTATGTTAACTTGCACATTTGCAATAAGTTGCAGAGCAGTAGGATTATCTGTTCCGCCGTAAGCGCCGTAATATTGGTCACCTGTCAAATCCGTTGTATGAGCGACAACATAGACAAGCGAATCGATGTATACCGGAACTTGGAAAGGGGTGTTTATGTCCACCGTCCAGTTGTTTAAAACTAATCCCGAGGCAGCGGAAACAAGTTCCAAAGTTGCTGTCGGCACAAGCGGATTTGCTAAAGTAACCGTTCCCGTCAAATAAATTGCTGTAGCGTTATTTTGCCAAGGGTCAAAATCCACTAACGGCAAAGCGGAATTGTCGTTATGATCTTCAATAGTGGATGCAATTTGGTCGGCAGTGTTGTAATCCCAGATATTATTTTCCGCATAGACGGTGAAATTGCCGTTTGAATAGTTGTAGCAGAAAATGCTGTGCAACACATTGTTGGCGTCGATGTTGCCGGTAATGGTGTTATTTCCTTGAGCCCAAATATGATTTATCGCTAAGTTGCCCAAGCAGGGAACGGCATTTTCAGTAAGGTAAAAGCCCGTGTAGTTTCCAGTGACGATATTATCTTCCAAATAAGGTTGAGCAGTGTTTCCGCTAATCATGAAGCCCGCTCCGGAATTCATGTCTCCCGCAATGAAATTATTGATGACTGTATTGTGGTGCAGATAGCCGGAACTATGACGAAAATAAATGCCGGAGAGGTTATTTTCCACAAGATTGTGATGGACTTCGGGATTGATGGCATTGGCGGAAACAAGGTCCCATGCGATAATTCCCTGCTTGAAATTGTGGTGAATGTGATTGTATGCAATGACCGGACTGCAGCTTCCGCCTGCCGATTGATTGGAAAGTTGGATTGCTCCGTAATAGGAAGGTGAAGTTCCGTTACGGGTGATTTCATTGTTAGTGATTGCAGTATTAGAATTTTGGACGACAATAATGCCGTTTTGGACTGTCAGTTCTATAAGATTGTGGTCAATTAAAACAGTTGCCGGATTGGCAGAGCCGATGCCGAAAGCTTGAATGCCTCGCTTGTTGTTTTTGAAATGGCAAAAGGTAACGGACACGGGTGAATTGACGGAATTGATGCCGTAATCCGCTAAATCTATTCTGCAGTAGGAAAATTGACTTTGCACCGAGGCGTTTTCCAATCTGATTCCGTCCCATAAGGCAGCCGGATCAGCCTGCCCGGAAACAAAATAAATGCTGTCTGCTTCAGTTCCGTTAGCGATTATGTTTCCTTGCGCTATGATTTGATAAAGTCCCATGGCTCGGACGATTACTCCCGGGTTCAAAGTCAAGGTCTGTCCGGAAGGAATTGTGATGTCGCCCACTATTTCATAGGGGTTATTTGCCGGCGTCCAAGTTCCCGACTGATTTCCCGAAACTTGAGTGCAAAAGATTAGGGCAGAAGAGGATAAGAAAATTAAAACGCAGAAAAAGTGCTTCATCAGAGCCTCCGCCGAAAATAAGAAACAGACAAAAAAGCGACAGGCCGTTTATTCCGGCCTGTCAATGCTCATTCGGATATAGCTTGTGCCGGACAAACGGATATGCAAGCCAGGCAATCGATGCATGTAGCTTCGTCACATTTAGCTTTTCCGTCTTCCAACGAAAGAGCAGCTACGGGGCATACATCCACGCAAGTTCCGCAACCGGTGCAAGTTTCTTTGTCAATCTTTACTGCCATTTTGCTATCTCCTTATTTTCTATGCAGATGTTAAAACCTTCAGGCGCTTTTCTTGTCAAGGAAAATGCTCGGTAAATGATTTACCTTTATTAATAAGTATAAAGACTATTTTATATTGTGCCGTGGTTTTAGATTGACAAAAGTATTATTCAATTTATGCTGGAGTTATTTGTTGGTGGAATAAAGAAATAATCTTTGTTCAGGTACTATAATAATAGAATGCCTATGATACGATAAGGTGACAGATGAAACAAGATACTGAGCCTCCAGACATCCGTCAATATAAGGATATCATTGCCACAATAACCCAGTTGACGCATAGCAAGTTTGGCTTTCTAAATATTTCAAAGGAGCTGTGCAACATCGTTTTGATCAAAAGACTCAAACTTGCTTCAGAGAATGATGACAAACCGAAAAGGGTAGAAACAATTTTTTCCGAGGCTGTTGAAGAGCTATTTTCATCTTATTACAACGATGTGCTTCAATACTCACTTTCAAGAACCCAAAATCCGGAGCTCTCCAAGGATATTGCTCAAGAAACCATCTTTCGCATGCTTAAAACCTCAGATAACATCAGTGAAGTATCCGGTTGGATTAGGAGGGTAGCTCACAACCTGTTATGTGAGCATTATCGAAGCAAAAAGAACGAGCAAACTCTTTATAGGTCACTTTCATGTGAGTCCGAGTTACAACAACAATTATTGGCAAGTCACGGCAAAATGGGACTGGCAGACTACATACATATCATTCCACAATCCGTACTCGAAGGTCAAAACTACAAGCTGTTTGAGCAGATGCAAGAGTACGACTCGATAAAAGCTTTTGCTGAGGCAAAAAGTATTAGCTATGAGGCAGCAAAAAGCAGAAGCCGAAAAGTACTCAAAGACCTTAGAGCCGAGATTCTGTTGTCTATGGGGTGGAGAGCAAGCCCTGAAATCCTGAATTATAATCAATACAAAGCTATCCGGTCTTTTGTGCAGAAGATCAAAACGATAGGCAGCTCCACTAATAGCAGAACTAAGCTGCAATCAATGATGTCTTTGGAATATGTTTCACTTCTCTCTGAGTGTACAAACGTAGTCGATTGGGGGATTACGATGGTTTCAGGGGGAAGGTTTCGCTTGTATCTATTTCATCTGGGCAAAGATCAATCTCCACTAATGGTAACGATTTATATCGCAGTGAGTAAAAATAACCATGTCACCATAGAGAGTTGTAAGGCAAACAATTTCGCAGGTGTACACAAAATCCCAAACCAAATTCATATTCCAAGGGAAGTCGGGAATGCCCTATGGTCTTATGACAACATAATATCTATCATAAAAGAAAATAAGTCGTAATTCATGACCCCCTTTTTCTAATTTTTTACTCTTATAAAGTAGATTGTGATACACAAGGAGTAAAAAATGAAGAAAATTACAATTGTTCTGCTGCTGCTGATCTTCGTAATGGGTTTGCTGTTTTCAGAGGTAAGCTATTCAACGATTGATCCCCTTTCCCTGCCTACCTATACGGGGCCATTAAATAATCCCAATGTGAAGATAGTGTTTGAGGATGCAAATGGTGAATACATTCTTGTTATATTTGATGGGAAACTATATGCGTTTTACATGTGAAGCCCCCTTAGGTCCACATTTGCATCATAACTTCAAGCTTCGTGTATCCAAAGCAGATTATCCCCCATTGGGATCTTGCCACAACACAAGGAGTTGAAAGAGTGTACAGTAAATCCGTATTCAACATAGAAATCGAAAGCAAGCAGAAAATATATTTATATAATTCATACACAAATTCCCTTGCAGAGATCGAAGAGGACCAGTACAAGCTTTACAATACTGCCGCCTATGAGCAATTGGACAATATACAAGGATGGCTTGATATGGGTTTTTTGGTTGATGCGAGGATGAACGAAGTAAGTGCTCTGAGTTCAATCTTCGAGTCATGTAGATATGAGCAGTCGCTTGGAATCACTGTAGCCCCCACACTCCTGTGCAACTGTGCCTGTCCTTACTGCTTTCAAGACAAAACACCTATTACAATGTCCACAGAAATCTTCAATGATCTTACTGATGTAATTGTAAAAAAGACCTTTGAGTTTAGGAAACCTGTGCATATCACTTGGTACGGAGGTGAACCACTTATTTGTCATCTGCAGATTGCAGGCTTTACTGAAAGATTAGCAAAATTGATTGGGTGCGATATGATTCACTATTCCATAGTCACCAATGGAACAATTTATAACCAGGAAACGATGAGAACAATAAGTGATAATGCCACCATAGATTTTGTTCAGATAAGTCTCGATGGAGATGAGCAACACCACAATATGTCACGTATCTATAAAAACGGCGAAGGTACTTATCAAGATATCATGAAAAACATACCACTCTTCTTGGAACATTGCAACATAGTATCCCTTCGCATAAACACAACGCGTGCTAATAAGGATAGTATTGGAAGTTTATTGCAGGATATCCATACGAGGTTTGGTGCTGATAAACGTATCGTAGTTTATATAGCAAACATCACTACCAGCAACCCCAATGTGGGTGTTCAAGCAGATTCTTGCCTCACCAGACAGGAGCACGAAAACTTGAAGCTTGAGCTCGCTCCGCTTATGAAGTCATTCGGGTTTGATACAGGAGGTTATCCTCAATGGTGCCGTGGTTGCGTTTATACCAGCCATCATGGTTTTATCATTGATCCTGCAGGTTATCTTTATAAGTGCTGGGATTACCTTGGTTTTGAGCAGTTTCAGGTGGGACATATAAAAGACCACGAAAAAATGTACGGTTCTCCTGTCTTTTTTAAACACATGGCTTACAATCCATACCATGAATCATCCATTTGTCACGATTGCGCTTACTTACCTATATGTGTAAGCGAATGTCCTTCACAAAGAATAAATCCATTCTCCACACATGCGAAGCAGACAGATTGTGAAACGAAAAAGCTGCAATGGCGCTCTAATGTATTAAAAAAGATTGAAGAATTACAAGCTATGGGATGCGAAGTGCGATGATCAGTGCTCATTTTAATCAAAGCATGAACAGCACAAAGGAAAAAACAAAGTCAAAAGGAGTTAAGTATGAAAATCATTCTTAAGCCACTACAAACCTTGAACACACACAAACTCCCTCGAGTAAGATTTGATTGTGGGGAGTTTGACTGCAAGCTCTACACCGTTATTTGTACATGCAAAGCACCTCCTCCGGGATCTTGCATGGCTAGATCTATTTTTTAACCATTAATAGATCAGTAATGTGTTACACAATGAGAAAGAGGAGATGATGAAGGTATTAGTAGATCCCCTAAACCATCTGAAAATAGCTCAGGCTACTCATGCTAACAAGAAATGCGATCAGTTTTCGTGCGGAGTTCATAATACGGTATGTGTTAAGAAAATGACTTCAAAGGGGTTATGCAGCTTAAAAATTCAAAAAGGAGATGGATAAAAACGCTGCGTTTACATTACAATATAACCCAAGAAATTACCAGTGTGCTGGCTGTCAGACATGGAGAATAACAACTATAAAAAAAATATAAGGAATTACTATGAAAGTAATAATCAACCCTCTCCAGAACCTTAGTACAGCTGTAAAGCCAAAAGGCGGATGTACAAAGTTCACATGCACTGTTTTTACGCCAATTTGTGCTTGTGACAGTCCACCTCCGGGATCATGTTTGGCCAAGTCAATTGTTTGATCAATCTGTTGATTGCACAGCATTGAAATATGACTTTGTTTGGTCAGCCAGCCACTGGGTATTCCTATAAGCAGTTGATAAAATTAGAGCAAGAATGAACTCAATCAAAACAGCACTCATTATTGGTTATATATTGTGCTTTCTCCTTTCTGCGTTAAGGGGACACGGTGCATCAATCCTTGAGAGTACATCCAAAAGTGATTTGCAAGCACTTCACGAACGCATTCACGAAAAATACCGGGACAAATATCATATCCCATCTACTATTGGGCTCTTAGGAGATAGGGATAATCAGTTTGCCCCCTCTCCATTTGCTGATTCAGTCTTGTTTTTTGCAGATGCAGATTACCTGTATTGTATCTATCTGGCTGAAATCGATGCTTCTCTGGAAAGGGGAAGATTGGTGAAGCGAGATGAAGATACCCAAAGCGATATGATTGACTTTAAACTAATCACACAGCCAAACCAATTGTTTGCCTACGGCTTTCAAGCATCTCCCAGGGGTGTAATTAGTGATTATACTTTGGACACAGCTTTCAATGGAGACTGGAGTTGGAACAGCGATGCGAGGCTAAGCACAGAAATATCATCCAATTACTGGCTTGCAGAATTTCGTATTCCTTGGTACGATTTGCGCATGGCTTCACAGCCACCTTATACAATTGGTGTCTATGTCAGCCGTTTTTGCTATCAGGGCAAGAAATCTTATCGTTATCCATATATTCAATACAGTAGCGGTGCGTTTTTCTTTCAAAATGGCTCCCCTATCGTGATTTCAAACCCCATCCACAGACAGTGGAAGTTTAGAGCGGATGCATACTATGCAGCTTTGTATGACGTCAAGGAAGAGCAGGGAAACATCTGGTACAAAAATGTAGGGGGCAACATTAGCATGAAGCCATCGTCCAATTCCAATCTCAAGCTATCGATCAAACCGGATTTTTCAGATACCCCTTTGGATTCTGCGGTTGATAATTACAATTCCAAAAACCCTCCCCAAATAGCCGAAAACAGAGCTTTCTTCTTGGAGGATTATGATTTGTTATCTGTTTCCAGTGATCTTTGGTACACCCGTAACATCATAAGTCCCATTTTTGCATGTAGATATACAAGTGTGTCACAGGCTCAAGCAGTAGCTCTCTTGTTACTAAGAGATGATCCTAGCACTACAATGTCTGATGGAGATTTTTTCAATGCCTTGGGTTATAGCCGCAACTTTGCTTCTTCAAAGGTAAATCTCAATCTATATGGAAGGCAAAACATAGATTACCACAATGAATTGGCTCACGCTTCTTTTAGCTTCAGACCATCGAACTCGTGGGAGATATCTCCAATAGGTAGCATTAGCTATTTAAAGCGAGATTCTCTCTCACTAGTGGGTTACGGTGCAGGAGTCACTGTTACAAATACTCAAGAATATTATACGCTATCTTTTGCTTCAAACCTTTCAGACAAAAACTTCCGTGCCGATATGGGAGCATTTTACGATCAGGATAGCGCTCAAAACTCGGTGGGGTTTTTATATGACAAGCCTCGCAACGGATTTATCTCCAGAATCAGATCGAGCATAAATTTGTATTTGGTCAATACCCTCAGTAGTGGCGATGCAGTGAGCACCAATGGAAACTATACTCAGGCATTGTATCTGGATAGTAACAGTTATGTAGTTACCGTGGCGACAAACTATAGAGCGGAAAAGTATCAAAATCAGTGGTTTCAACCATACAGCTTTACAATGGGCTTTAATAGTATAAATAGCAGCAGATTAACTACATTTGCTTCCATAAGTACCGGTAAAGCAATCATTTATCCACTTGTAGAGATATCTCCCATCTTGAGTTGCAATGGATCTGTTACCATGAACTTCAACGAAAAATTATGGTTTAGCTACGACATCACCTATACAAGATACTCTCGTCCAAGGCTGGATTATTGGGATCCGGAGTACAATCTTATGAATCTAAAAAACTATATTGCAATCATACAAGATCTCAGTATTAGCCAGGGTGTGAGCTTGATAAACTATAGTTTAACCATGTCACCGGATAGAGAATATCTCGGTAATCTTGGTTATTATATAAACTTGGATTGGAGATTCGGACGTAACTATCATGTTTATACTGGCTACAAAAGCCAATACTCACGCTACTCAGTCCTATCTGAAAGCGACTTTATCACTGATTCTTCTAATTTCTATTTGAAAATCCAGCTTGGATTGTAGCATTGCCGAGTATAAAAGAGCATCTCTTAAATATCCGATATCTGCTCCCTTACATTAAGCAGCATCGGTTTGCACTCATCACCGCTTCCTTTCTTACTGCCATTGTTTCAATTTCTTCCTTACCTCTACCACTTATTACGAAACGTTTGATAGATTATAGTTTGCTTCAACGCGACTATCATGATCTCATTTTGATGACTGTGTTGATTATTTTACTTTCTGTCATCTTGAATATCCTTGCGTTCTATCAACAGAAGCTCTTTGTTTCTACAAATCAAACGATAATAAACCGAATTAAGGCAGATCTTTTGGCTCGCTTACTAAGAGTAGATATTCCAATGCCCTCAAGTAATGGATATGGTTATCTGATGTCGAGGATTGATGATGATACTGAAAGAATACAAGCCCTTTTGGTTGATAACCTGCTTGAAGCTATTACTTCTGTATGCACCTTGATTGTGGGCGTTTTTGCGTGCATCATCATAAGCTATCGGCTTTTCTTTCTTATCTTGCCATTTGCCCCCATATACTATATATGCTTCATTCGGTATTACAAAAAGATGAGTTGCACCCTTGAAACTATGTTTGAGAAAAGAGCGCTGGTTGTAGATCAACTTAATGAATCATTGGCACTTCGATCAGCAAGCCGTTACTGCAATGATTTCAGGTACCCGATGGAGAAATATAAACACAGACTGCAGGGGTATCTAGCACTCTTTTTGAAGTATTTGAATATTCGAATTAGCTCGGATTTTATGCTTTCGGTTCTGTCTGCAATGATAGTGGCAGCAGTGCTGTTTTTTGGAGGAAGACAGGTAATAGGTGGGACATTATCCATTGGGTCACTTATCGCCTTCAATGCCTTTTTTGGATACATTACAGGGCCTACCGATAGCATTGTAAATACTGTTCTTAATGCACAAAAGGCACTGCTTTCTCTTCAGCGTCTTGCAGAAATTTACTCTATTCCACTGGAAGATCATGAGATCAGTGAGCATGATATATACCCCATCAAGCAAATACTACTCAATGATGTAAGTGTGGAGTTTGATAATAAGCTCATCTTATCTCATATAAGCCTAAAGCTGGAGGCTGGAGATAGGGTTCTTGTCACAGGAGATTCAGGTTCAGGCAAGACTACACTACTTCGCTTGCTGGCAGGAGCCATAAAACCAAGTGAAGGGTCAATACTCCTTAATGGACATGAATTAGACTCATTGTCAAGGGCTGTCCTATGCCTTAGTCTAGGGTTTGTGGATCAAGAACCCGTCTTGGCAAATGATACGATTGATGCAAATATCAGAATGTTCAACAAGAATGCTGCTGCCAAGGACGTTGAAAGGGCTTCCCAAGAGGCTTTTGTAGAACCATTTGTAAGGGAAAACTCAGAGGCGTATAATTTTTGTATTGGTGCCAATGGCAACAGATTATCCATCGGGCAAAAACAAAGAATTGCACTTGCAAGAGCTTTGATTCGCAAGCCACAGATACTATTGCTGGATGAGCCCACTTCCAATGTAGATAAAGAAAGTGAAGCTTGTATTTTTGATACAATCAGAGTTCTTTCACCCACTACGATACTCTTGATGGCTACTCATCAGGATGTCCCTACTGATTTGTTCAACAAAACCTTACGCATTGATAAGGGAAGAATTACTTTTTTGGAAGCTTGAGTGTTTGTATAGCGCCTAAGACTATTATAAATACTAAGCTGCCAACAAGTTCTCCCATCCCATGTCTTTCACATTATCCATATATATACTGCCCAATACCAAGTTAAATAAAAAACTTTCACCCGTGTTTTCCCTATAATTTTGCACGGTAGGCCATACCAGTTCCTGGATCATACCTGCCGTTACCGAATCCAATACAGGAGGGTTGTATCTATTGCCTATCGGATTGATATTCTATATCTTAACCAGCATGATGCAGGTTACCAGATAGGTTCCTTGCAGGGAAGCATGATTGTTATCGTCATCATAGAGATCAAAGGTGGGATATGAGATTGAGACATTGTAAAAAACCTACTCTCGCCGGGATCACCGTTGGTTCACCAACACGGTGAACATGTCTGGAGTAAGTGTTCATGATAATTATGCACGTTATCTGGGAGGTGGTTCAGCTGTTGGCAGTGACTCCAATCTTGGTGCGCCAGATATAGTATTTAGCCAAACTGATCGTTGCAGTATATACAACAATTTTACCCAATGGTGAATAGATATTCATTGGCATTATATCCACGGAGGGGTACGCTATAGGTTTATCTAAAGAAGTTCGCCGTTTTGCAATGGGAAAAATACTATGCCTCATATTATGAATCTACCTATCCTCCCTGACCCTATACAGTATTTGACATTCAAGAACCTTATCTGCAGCCTATAGATGCAGATTTATATGTTAGCCCCAATGAAGATGACGCTTACAGTGGGCTTAGCCCCTGCAACGGCTTTAAAAACTCCTTCACGAGCAATGCAAAGAATCGCTTCTAATCCCGATAATCCTAGAACTGTGCATCTATCGGCAGGTTAAGTACTAACAGCAGCTCATTTTCACAGCGCAGAATGTCGATCTCAAGCAGGATGAATGCTTCTTTTGCGAGATGCCTCTGTCTTCAAGATTACGACCGATACCGATGGTGAGCTTACCTGCTGTGCAGTGATAGGACTTAAGTCGCAATCCCTCATGTCTGACTAGCTGAGCTTTGATTCTGTTCATCAACGTTTCGGTCATGCTATCTCCTTGGTACCGGATGTGATCATATATCCAGAGCCGGGAAAGCATTACCCTGTCCTATGACAAATCAGGATGAGTAAGTATGAGAAAGAATTTTTTGATTGACAGAATTAAAGCATTATAAAGATCGTTGAATAATTAGGGCATGAAATATTTAGGGGTTATTTTCGAGCTGAGAAAGCAATTTTTCCAGAAAAAAGACTATGTTTTGATCTTTTTTTGCCTTTTTACTCCTCTGTAAACTCTAATATCTATCTTTTTGTGCCCTTTTCCCAAAATCCGGGCACACCTCTCAGAAATTCAAAACCTCAAAACAAAAAAAGTGACCTCAAGATGTCCCAATAACTGACTATTTAGATGATGTCTGGAAATACTATGACTATAAAGAGATGATTATCTTGATGGCGGAGTTGATCTGCAGGTTGCAAAAAACCATTGGGTCAATAACTAGTTATTTTCCCTTTTTTTTGTATTATCTTTTAATTCCTTACATATTTTTATAGTTATTACAATTTTACCTAATATTTCGGACACTTCCTTTATAATTTTCATAACTTTGTCCCATGGTATTTTTTTTACCGTATCTATAACTGGTTTAGAGTTCATATTTCCTCCTCGTTTTTTATAAAACAATTCAATATAACTAAATAAATTTTGTCAATTACTTTATTCAGTATTAACCTATTTGGTATTGTCTTAAAGGAAGGCTTAAATTTGGTTAATCCAGATGAAGAAAAAGGATGAGCCAGTGATGAAAATAAGTGATGAAAATAACGGACTGAATAAGCGGGAAACTGAATTCTTAAGAGCCATTGGAAAGGATCCGAGAAAACCTGATAAGTCCTATACTGTTTGCTCCTCAGTCGCGGCAAGGTAGCTTATTATGAAAAAGATCTTGACATGTATTTATAAGATGAAAAGAAAGTAAATAGTTGCTTTGCCTTACATAGATTGTGAGTAACGAGGGATAATAGATGCCCTCAAACAACCTGAGAAACAATGAGTTGGAATTTACATCAACATTGGGAACTCAACTTGCGATATAGACTATATTGATAAAAAAAATCAGTAGGAACCTATGCAAATGATCCATGACAGATTTGTAAACAACGATTTATTAAATTTCATATCTCGGCCACAGTATGAATACAGCTGTTCAATTTCCGCTTTAACGGCCGTGTTTAATTACTTGTTTTCTGAGCAAATCGGTATCAAGACTTCGAACGAATTGGCTATAATTGCAGCCAAAAAACAAGCGAAGGATATCACCGGAGCAGGCAACATAACTATCATGAAATGGTTTGATATTCTTTGCAAACATTATAAGCTTAAAGGTATAAGTAAATATTATCTTAGAAAAGAAAACGTAACTGATTGGAGTAAAAATTCTCAAGTAATAACAGATTTAAAGGAAGGTATAAGAAGCAAAGACAAAGCCTTTATTTACCACATGGAAAACCATTATAATGTTATTGTCGGTTATTTTGAGCACTCTGATAACCCAGATGAAGCCTATAATACAAATGCTAAGTTGCAGAGATGGATTGTACTTGGCGAACACTCAGATTACAATCCATTAAATTTTCCGAAAATAAAGAACGCTATTAAAGTTGCCTTACAAAAGATTGATAAAGAAGACTTGTACAATTATACAATTGAGAGTGCAATGCGGACTCCCATTTGGACAAGAAAATGGAGAAGTATTAGGCATGATTTGATTAATTCACCTAATCATTGTATAATGGTATTCAGCAAAGAGGAGAATTAAGATTTAATGTTAAAAACACATGACCGATTTGTTAACCTAAAACTCATAGAATATATCTAAAGACCTCAATATGAATATGGATGTTCTTTTGCAGCATTAACAGGTGTTTTTAATTATCTTTATGCTGAGCAAATAGGATTGATACCTGCAAAAGATCTTGCCTCTGCCCTAAACAAGCAAGTGGATTTAATAGGCACACGCGGGAATGTTCCAGAAAATGAAGATGTTATGGACTGGTTTGATAAGCTAACGCGACACTATCATGTAAAAGGATATAGTTCAGTTTACTTTTGAAAAGCAAACACTTCAAAACGTGCAAGCATTTTTTTGGAGATAAAACAACTTCTTAAGCGTAGGGACTATGCGTTTATTTATAATCTTAGTAACCATTACAACCTTGTAGTCGGTTACTTCGAACACGCTAAAATTCCCGAAGAAGCATACAAGATAGAAACAGAAAATGGAAAACCTATTGAAATAGATCGCTGGTTAATATTGGGAGATCACAGTAAGGATTTTGACCCTATTTGGTCTAGAGATTGGGAAGAGATTATTAAAGATGTTGAAAATAATCCGCCCCACTGTATTATGGCTTTTGTCAAAGAATAATAAGATATTATCTGAGAGAACTAAACCTCTAGTAACTAGTTAGAACCTCTTGATCCTCGTAGAATTAAGGTTGCAGGTCGTGATTTTTACGATCCGGTAAAGATGTTTAGAGTAATTTTGCTTAAATCTTGATATGAGCTATCCGATCCTGAACAGTAGACACATTCGAAAACGAACTTGCTCTTCATGAATTTCTGTGATTTCAGTCCGGTTGAAGATAAGCCTGATTATTCCATGATTGTCGTTTGCGGGAATATAAGCTATATTTTCTTGCAGGAAATGTGGAAAATTGTGATTTTATCAGGAAAGCAGAGGAGGAGAATTTGCTCGTAAGGCTTGCAATTTGAATTTATACTTGACAAATAAGTTGGAAACAGTTATTATTTAATTATGAAAAAGTGAAAGGAGGAAACAAGAATGAAAAACTATGGGAAGGTAGTTTTAACCGTTCTCGTGATGCTATTCCTTGCAACCGGAGTTTTTGCTTTGGAATCCACTCTTTCTTTAAGAGGAGGCCTTTCTCAAAGCGTTACCGATATCACAGACGACAACCAGATTAAAGGAATGGTCGGTCTGTCGTATGAAGTTTGGATGGCAAAATGGCTCAGTTTGGGAATTTATCCTTATTACACCGCAGCCGAAGCCGGCGAAAAAACCGGGACAGATACAGGGTATCTTGCTCCCAATTTCAAGACTCCTTTGGTTGGGGGAGACTTGATGTTTAAGGTTCGTCCGACCTGGAAAAAAGCAGCTCCTTATGCCATTGCGGGTGTAGGAGTGGTAAATTTCTTCCCCAAATACAGAGACGGAGGACACATTGAGGCATTCCCGCCTGAAGATTATGATTACACTGTAGCTGTTTTGCCTGCAGTCGGTGCGGGAATTGATATTTTCACCAAATGGGGAATTGATTTTGAATTAGGCGGTCAGTATGAATTTGTTGCTTCCGATTACTTGGATGCCAGAGACAGAGATGACGATAATGATGCTTTTTGGATGGCGTATTTGGGCATTTCACACACTTTTGGCAAGCCGAAACCAGCTCCGGTGGTGGTGATTCCTCAGGAACCTGAAACTCCTCCTCCGCCAAAACCCGTAGTTATTCCTGAACTGAAGCTTTCTCCCAATACGCGAAATGTAAGTTATGAAGCGGGAAAAACGGAAGTTATTGTTACCTGCAATACAGATTGGCAAGCGAAGGAAGATGAGAATTGGTTATCCGTCAGTCCCACTTCCGGCAAAGGCAATGCCAATTTTGTGGTCAATTATGATGAAAATACAAGCAGTGCATCTCGGACGGGTTATATTTATTTCACGGCAGGTGAAGTGAAAGAGACTTTAACCATTATCCAAGCAGGTAAAACCTTACCTCCACTGGAACTGAAAACCGTCTATTTTGACTTCGACAAATATAATTTAAGACCGGACGCTGTTGCCACTTTGGATGCCAATTTAGCAATTCTGGCAAATTATCCGAATGTCAAACTCGATATTCAAGGTCATACAGATTACATAGGTCCCGAGCCGTATAACCTTGATCTTTCCGAAGAACGGGCGAAATCAGTATATAATTATATGGTGCAAAAAGGTATAGATCCTTCACGCTTAAGCATTTCCTATTACGGTGAATCTCAGCCCATAGCACCTAATGATACAAAAGAAGGGCGTGCTTTGAATCGGAGAGTGGAATTCAAAGTTAAGTAAACCTGAAGAAATTTAATCCGTTTTCGGGGGATCCTTAGCGGGGTCCCCCTTTTTATTTTCCGCATTGAATTCATCCTTTGAAAAGATTTTATCCGATAGAACTATATTTGTTTTGCATAGTTAAGGGAAAAAGGAATTCCAGACTATTGCATGTTTCAGAAAAAATAGTTGACTTAATTTAATACTTCCAAATTTGCTGCAAAAATGGGATAAAATAAGATATGCGAAGATTGATTATAGCGATTGACGGTCCTGCAGCTTCGGGCAAAAGCACATCCGCAAAACTTTTAGCAAAGCGTTTGGGTTATCTTTATCTTGATACCGGCGCAATGTATCGTGCCTGTGCTTTGGCTGCTCTGGAAGCGGGAATTAAATTAGACAACAGTGCCGCTTTGGATAATTTGCTGAAGAATTTGGATTTGAAGATAGAATACGACCCTCAAGGCAATAAAGTTCTTTTATCCGGTAAAGATGTGACGCAGCGAATAAGAGAAGAAGACATTTCTCGTCTGGCGTCGGATATTTCCACCTTGGAAGCCGTGAGAAAAAAGATGGTGGCTTTGCAAAGGCAAATGGGAAAAGACGGAGGAGTAATTCTGGACGGCAGAGACATCGGAACTGTCGTTTTTCCCGATGCGGACATAAAATTTTTTCTGCTTGCCACTCCTGAAGAAAGAGCAAAAAGGCGTTGTAACGAATTACGGCAAAAAGGCATTCCTGCCGATTTTGCCACTGTTTTGAAAGAAATGACCGAACGCGATGCGCAAGACAGCACTCGTGCTTTGGCTCCTCTGAAACCAGCTGCCGACGCTATAGTGATTGATACGACAAATTTAACGATTGAACAGCAAGCGGAACAGCTTTATCAATATATAAAAGCGAAACTTGCAGAGGATAATAACTGATGAAAATTTTGTTGGCACCGTATTCCGGATTCTGCTTCGGGGTCAAAAGAGCTATCCAAATTGCTTTGGAAGCTGCAAACAAACCTCCGGTCTACACAACCGGTCCTTTGATTCATAATCCGCAAATGGTGCAAGAATTGGAAAAAAAAGGTATCAAAGTAATGGAAAATCCGGATGAACTGCATAACAGCACTGTAATCATCCGCTCACACGGCATCACAAAACAGGAAAATGAAATTTTACTGCGCAACGGAAATACAATTATTGACGCCACTTGTCCGTTTGTCGCCAAAGCTCATGAATATGCGCAAAGGTTAACTCAAGAGCATTATCCGATTCTGATTTTAGGTGACCACACGCATCCGGAAGTGGAAGCTTTGCTTTCTTATTGCGACGGAGAAACGATTGTTATTTCAAGTCCGAAAGAACTTCCTGAATTTCAGTGGCAGCGCTTGGGAGTGATTTCACAAACGACTATGGACTTAGCATCTTTGCGGGAGGTAATTAATGCGTTAATTCCGTGCGTGAAAGAGCTGAGGTTGTTCAATACTATCTGCACAGCGACTTCACAAAGGCAGGAAGCGACTGTGGCATTGGCAAAAAAATGTGATTTGATGATTGTTATCGGAGGACATAACAGTTCCAATACCCGTATGCTGGCTAAATTGAGCTCGGAATTTACGCCGACTTTGCAGATTGAAACAGCTGCGGAACTCAAACCCGAAGTAATTATGGGAAAGCAAAGAATAGGTATCAGTGCCGGTGCTTCCACGCCTGATTATTTAATTGTCCAAGTTTTTAACCGAATAAAAGAAATCACGGGAGATCGGACAACCGTGAAAAGTGTCGAAGATATACCCGTCAATAAGGAGGAATCATGATTAATCATGATCAAGTTCAAGACCAAGACGAAGTCAAAACCCAAACGACTGAAGAAGAAACTTCGGTCAAAGAAGAGCAAGTGTCCATGGGTTCCGCGCTAAATGCGGAGAATGAAAGTAATGCAAAACCTGCTGAAGAGACATCTGCAGAACCGATGATGGAAGAAACAACGCCTCCGCCAAAACCTCAACCCGCAAAATCTGAACGGGATGTTTCCAAAGAAAAAAGCGAAATGGAAATCCTGTTGGAACAAAGCACATCTAACTTGAAGAAGGGACAAATTGTGGAAGGTGTGGTGGTTGACATCACTGATAAAGAAGTGATGGTTGACATCGGATACAAATCAGAAGGTGTGATTCCCATTTCCGAATTTGCCTATTCCGGCATTCCGGGAAAAAATGAAGTCATCAATGTCTACATCAGCGAAATGGAGGATGGAGAGGGGAAAATACATCTGTCTAAAAAACGCGCAGATTTTATTCTTAATATTCAACTTATCAAAGAGGCATTTGAGCAGAATAAGCCGATAAAAGGAGTTATCAGACGACGCGTCAAAGGCGGAATGATTGTTGATGTCCTCGGAATAGAAGCTTTTCTTCCCGGTTCGCAAATGTCCGTTAAACCCGTTCCTAATCTTGATCAGTTCATCGGAAAAGAGCTCACTTTTAAGATTGTCAATCTGGATGAAGAGCGACGGAACATTATTCTTTCCCGCAAGAAAGTTTTGGAAGAGGAAATGGCGGCAAAGAGGAATGAATTACTTTCCCACATTGAAGTCGGAGCGGAATTGGAAGGAGAAGTAAAAAATATCACTCAATACGGTGCCTTTATAGATTTAGGCGGAGTGGATGGACTTCTGCACCTTTCCGATATGTCTTGGGGAAAAATCAATCATCCGGCAGAAATGCTCAACATCGGTGACAAACTAAAAGTAAAAGTCATCAATTACGATCCGGAAAACGGGAAAATTTCACTCGGTTTAAAACAGCTGGTTCCTCATCCGTGGGAACATATTGAAATAAAATATCCCGAAGGCACGCATGTTTCGGGCAAAGTTGTCAGCGTAAAATCATACGGTGCGTTTGTTGAAATAGAACCCGGGGTTGAAGGTCTGGTGCATATTTCCGAAATGTCCTGGACTAAGAAGATAACAGATGCCCGTCGCGTCCTTAAGGTCAATGATACAGTCAATGCCATTGTGCTGGAATTGGATAAAGAGAATAAACGCATTTCACTCGGAATGAAGCAAATGGAAGCCAATCCTTGGCTGACGATTGAAGAACGCTATCCCGTCGGCACTGTTCTGACCCGTAAAATCAAAAGCCTGACTAACTTTGGTGCTTTTGTGGAACTGGAAGACGGGATTGACGGTCTAATCCACATTTCCGACATCAGTTGGACTAAACGCATCTATCACCCCAAAGAAGTATTTAAGAAAAATCAGGAAGTGGAAGCCATCGTTCTTTCCATTGATCGCGCTTTGCATCGCGTTGCTTTGGGCATCAAACAGTTACGCAGAGACCCATGGGAATTTTTACCCGAAAGACTTCCAGTTAATACGGAAGTTAAGGGCAAAATCAGCAAACTGATTCCCAAAGGAGTGTTAGTCGATATTCCGCTGGATGATTATATCATAGAAGGTTTTGTGCCGATTTCGCACTTGGCGATTCCGAAGTTGGAACGCTCGGAAGACGCTTTCCATGTGGGCGAAGAACTGCCTTTGAAAGTTATTGAATTGGATATCGATAACCGTCGGTTGATTATGTCCGTCAAAGCCTTCTTCTTCTCGCGCGACCCGAAACTGCAAGAAGAATACATTGCTTTGCACGAACAATATATGCGTGAACGGATTGCTCGCCTGCAAAGGAAAAAAGCTGAAAAAGAAGCTCGCCAGCGGGATAGAAACAGACAAAGCCAACCTGCCGTCGTAACTGTGTCGGAAGAGGAAAAAAAGGCTCTTGAAACAACTGAAAAACCTGCCGAAATTCCTCAGCCGGAAACTGAAACTTTACAACAAGTAAAAGAGGAAGTTCCGGTTCAAGAATCGGCAGTAGAAGTTCCGCAAACTGAAAGCGCAAAGGAAGAGCCAATCTTAACTGAAGCTGTTCAGGAAGCCGAACCCGAAGTGCAAAGCGCTTCAGAAACTATTCAAGAAACGCAACCTGAGCCTATTCCCCAACCTATGCCTGAACCTGAATCAATAACCGCATCCGAACCTTTGGTTGAACCTCAGATTATTGTAACTCCTTCGGAAATTCTATCTTCTCCCATCAGGAAAAAGGCAGCAGCCAAGAAAAAAGAGGCTGCAGATACTGTTGAAGAAAAACCCAAAAGAACCACAAAAGCCAAAGTCTCTGCTGCCAAAAAAGCAACTGCAACAAAGAAAATCTCAACTGCCAAACCTGAAACTGTGGTTAAGAAAACTGTCAAAGCCAAAGCAAAAGCAACTGAATAAGGAATGTCCACAGCAAATATATTGTCCGAACCGACGGCTCGTAAGAGTCGTCGGTATTTGCTTAATTGGGATTTCCTGCTTCCTCTGCTCTTATTTACAGTTACAGTCCTCATTTTCAGATTTACAGAGCTGGATTTAAAATTCCAGAGCCTTTTTTACCGTAGCGGAACCGGCTGGTATTTAAAGAACCTTCCCCTAATCCGTATTCTCTATAATTACGGCAATTTGCCTGCCTTGCTGCTTGCACTATGCGGAGTAATCCTTTTCGGGTTGAGTTTTTTTACCGTTAAATATATTAAATGGCGCAAAATCGGCATATTCCTCGTGCTGGTGATGCTCATCGGACCGGGATTAATTATCAACCTAACACTGAAAGATCATTGGGGAAGACCGCGTCCGCGTAATGTGATTGAGTTTGGCGGCAAATATAATTTTGAGGAAATTTTATCCGTTGATTTAAGCAGTCCGGGAAAATCTTTTCCCAGCGGACACGCTTCCATGGGCTTTTACCTTTTGACTCCGTGGTTTTTACTGAGAAAGAAGAGACAGCGTTGGGCAGCTTTTTTCTTATTCATCGGTCTGGCATTCGGTTTGTTGATGGGTTGGGCACGCATTGCGCAGGGAGGACATTGGTTAAGCGATGTTATTACTTCAGGTATATTAGTTTATTTTACTGCTGCAGCCGTTTTTTACCTGCTCAAACTGAACAGCGCGCCTTTCTATCTTCCCCAAACGCAAATAATAAGTTCCGGTCAGCGGTTGGTAGCAGTTTCTATCATTATTGTCTTATTGATTTTCTTGCTATTGGGAGTAAGTCTTGCTGCGCCGTATGAAATGAAACGCAGCTATTTATCAAGCCTGCCCGATAAAAATGCTCCCTTCCGCTTGCTGGAAATGAATGTTGCAGACGGAGACATAACGCTCAAACCAAAACCTGATATTCAAATCAGTTTTGATACACAGGGTTTCGGCTTTCCGGGCTGTAAATTAATTACCTCATTTAAGGAAGAAATGCATTCGGATACTTTGGCAGTCGTGTTCAGTCAAAGTAAGAAAGGAATATTTTCGGAATTAAACAATACAATCCTATGCGGATTTCCCTTTGAAAAAAGCGGGAAAGTAAAACTGCATCTTAACGACGGAAATGCAGTAATCGCTCTTCCGGAAAATTCGGATACTCTCGCTTTGGACATTTTCATCAATAAAGGGACGCTGGATTTGGATTTGCCTTCTTCCTTCAAACCGCGCATCACTCTCAAAGGCGATTGCGAGCTGATTGACAAGACAGGCTTCACTTCTTCGGATAAAGTCTATATTAACGAGGACTTTAATGTCAATATTGCCGTCGCTAAAGGCAAAGTAATCCTGCACTGATGATTTTCCTTTACATAACGGACGGCTTTGTTTATTTTGAAATTATAATATAAGCACAAAGGAGCACTCATGAAAAAAGGTCTGCTGATTACGCTGATTATTGTAGCCGTTATCTTAATAATAGTCATCTGGGGCGTCGGTAAATACAATGCTATGCAAAGAGCTAAGATTGATGTGCAAAATCAATTTGCGCAAGTCCAAGCTGCTTACCAACGCAGATATGACCTCATTCCCAATCTCGTGGAAACAGTTAAAGGAGCGGCAAACTTTGAAAAATCCACCCTTACTGCCGTAGTGGAAGCAAGAGCTAAAATGGGCGGAACTTTACAGTTGCCCAAAGAAGCTGTAAACGATCCTCAAGCTTTTGCCAATCTGCAGCAAGCTAACGAAGGTCTCTCTTCCGCTCTGCAAAGATTGATGGTCGTCGTGGAAAAATACCCCGAATTGAAAGCCAACCAGAATTATTTAAGCTTGCAGGAACAACTGGAAGGCACGGAAAATCGCATTAATCAGGAACGCCGTATCTATAACGACACTGCAGCTAAATTCAATAAATTGATCTCCGTTTTCCCCAATAACCTCATAGCCGGTATGTTCAATTTCAAACCGGTTGAAATGTTCAAAGCTGCTGCCGGTGCGGAACAAGCTCCCCAGGTAGATTTCGGAGTGTAATTTACCTTTCCTAAGGCAGATTTACCTGCACGCTTTTTACTGCAGGATATTTCTGCAGGTGTTCTTTGATTTCGTCTACCACATTGTTGCGCCAAGTATCAAAGGACGGAATATTCAAATCTATGACTACCTCGCCGTCGGAGAAGCCGACATATTTGACCATCTTTAAGGTGACGATATCTTCTCCCACTTGCGGGTAGATTATTTTTTTCAGTTCCTCTATTATCGTGTCTTTATTAAAATCGGGCACTGGTTTCAGACCTTTGGCGATTTCATAATTGGAAATGGCTGACTGTAAAGTATCGGCAGCCAAGACAGAACAGTGAACTTTAACCGGAGGAAGTCCGCCCAACGCTTCCATTGCGTCTTTCCAAGTAATCTTTTTCGCTTCTTCCAAGGTCTTGCCTTTTGCCAAATCCGTAATGATGGATGCGGTGGCTATATTAGAAGCACAGCCGTAAGAAAGGAAGGATATGTCTTTGATGGTTTGCGTAGGTTCATCCACTTTCAAATAAACGGTAACCTGGTCTCCGCAGGCGGGACTTCCTTCCGTAGCTTCAGCGTCGGGATTTTCCATTTTACCCACATTGTGCGGATGCATGAAGTGCTCCATCACTTTTTCCGTGTATTGCATTTATATCTCCTTATATTATAATCTCGTTATCTATTTCAGCCGGAGAAAAACTGCATTTACTATTTTGCCGGCTGATAGAGCGGACTGCGTTTTCTCAATTCAGCTGCAGCTTCCGCTAATTTTTCCACTGTGTAATCAAGATCCTGCTTTGTCGTGTAACGGGAAACGGTAAATTTGAGCGAACCGTGCGACTGCATGTGATTTTTTCCGATTGCCATCATCACATAGTTGGGCGTTAAACCTTGGGAAGCGCAAGCAGAACCTGTCGCAACCGTTATGCCTTGCAAATCCAGCATCATGGTGAGCGCTTCACCTTCTATGTAATCAACGGTAACATTGATATTGTGGGCAGCGCGTTTTCTGCCCCGCGGACCGTTCAGTTCCACATAAGGAATTTTTGCCTCTATGGAGCTGAGCAGATAATCGGAAAGCTCATACAATCTTTTTATTTGAGCCGGCAAATCGGCAAAGGTGATTTCCACAGCTTTGGCAAACCCCGCCAGCAGAGCTATGTTTATTCCTCCCGGCTGCAGACTGTCCACTCTGGTTACGCCGTGAATTAATTGCCCCAATTTGGTTCCGCTTTGGACATAGAGAGCGCCGACTCCTTGCGGACCATGTATTTTATGTGCGGATACGGACAAAGTATCCACTCCCAATTCTTCAGGATTTAGTTCCATTTTACCGTAAGCCTGACCGGCATCTGCATGGAAAAAGATCTTGTGATCCGCTTCAGACAGCACTTTTTGGTATTCTGCCATCGGCTGAATGGTCCCGATTACATGATTTACAATCGTAGTCATAAAAAGAATTGTATCAGGCCTGATTGCTGCTTTCAATGCTTGCGCGGAAACCACTCCTTCCGCATCCGCAGGAAGGTATGTAACCTCAAAACCGTTTTGCTCAAAAAAAGCTGCATTAGTCAGCAAATCGGGATAATCCACCGTGGAACAAATAATGTGACTGCCCTTATCCGAATTTGCCGTAACTAAACCTTTGATTGCTATATTGTTCGCCAAAGTTCCGCCGAAAGTGAAATGAATTTCCTGCGGCTTGACCTGCAAGCTTTTGGCGATAATGTTTCTGAATTCATTTACGGCAGAATTGATTTCTTCACCGGTGCTGATAAAGGTTCCGGGAAACCAAAACTTTTCCGTAAAATAAGGCTTCATGGCAGAGAGCACTTCCGGTGCCGGTTTTGTCGTCATGCAATTATCCAAATAAATCTCTCCGCTCTTCATTCACTTCCTCCTTTATTGTTCATCTCAGTCATTTCTTCTATCTTTTCCAAAGAATAGCCGCCCAAAACGCTGCGCATATTCTGATAAATATCTCCCCACACCAAATAAAGTCCGCATTCTTTTCCGTCGCAATGTTCGGGCGGATTGCTGTTGCAGCTCATTTCCCACGAATGATCTTCCACCGCTTGCATGATGCGTAAAAGCGTTATCTCTTCGGGTTTTTGAGCCAAAATATAACCGCCTTTCGCACCCGGCACGCTTTCAATCAAACCGGCACTGCGCAGATTTCCCAATAATCGCTCAATGTATTTGCGCGGAAGATGCCTTCGTTCGCAAATTTCTCTTGCGGAAATAGGTTCATTTTTAGCTTGAGCCATTTCCAACAATGCGCGTAATGCATATTCAGTCCGTGTTGATATCTGCATTTCTCTATCCTTCTTATCCTCTTATGTAATACATACTAATCAGGTATGGATTTTTGGCAAGCGGAATTTATATCTTATTGGTAGGATATTTTTATTGTAAAATGACTCTGATGTTACTTTGTTTGGTTTGCCTCTTCCCTAATGATCAGATTAACCTTTTTTAATTTTATCAAGAGGCATAGCTAACCGGAGCGAACTCTCAAAAAAGCTTTACAATGTTTTTGTTCATAAAATCAGATTTGAGTGATACAGGTCATAAATCCTGCTATGTTCAAAGCTTTTTATTTTGTCAGAATATTGTATAATGCTATGTTAACATAATAGTTGGATCTGCTGATTTTTCCCTTTTTAAGGAGGCCGTCCTCAGTTAATGCATCCAAGTATTTAGTAGCTGTAATGCGGCTGACATTGAGGTCACGCATAATAAATTCAATCTTGGTGTATGGATGGAAGAACAGGTTATTGATCAGGATCAGTTGATTAGGTATGGTGGTAGAAATACCTTTCAATTCACCCAAATATCTATTGGCGACGGATGCTTTGCGTAAAACGGTTTCGGTCTCAATCTCCTGAGAAGGAGGTAGCGGTTTAAGAATAAAATTCATCTTCTCTCCAATGCATAGATAATGGCACATTACTATGCAGATCTATGCTGACGTGTATACAAAAATGGCATTTGCTATATATGCCAAGAACAATATGTATAGGAAATTGCACTTTTCTATATATCCACTGATATTAAAAAGGGGTGTTGTCATATTAAGAAAATATTTTTATTTTACTTGACAAAATAATGAAAAGAGTTTTAGAAATAATTAAATAAAAGTGGAGGTTAGAAAGATGAAAAAGCTGGTTTTATTTTTAATTGTTGTGATAATTATATTACCCTTAAGTGCTGTTTATCACAAAATTGGCGAATTTGATACATTAGGTCCTCTATACTCTGTTTTTGTTTCAAATAATATTGCCTATGTAACAGATGCTTGGGAGGGCTTGCAGATTATAGATGTTTCCAATCCTCAGAACCCGGCTCTGCTTGGATCTTATTATGATGAAGCATACTCTGTTTTTGTTTCAAATAATATTGCCTATGTAGCAGATGGTGAATCGGGTTTACAGATTATAGATGTTTCCAATCCTCAGAACCCGGCTCTGCTTGGATCTTATGATACACCGGATTATGCATCCTCTGTTTTTGTTTCTAATAATATTGCCTATGTAGCAGTTGGTGTGGAGGGCTTGCAGATTATAGATGTTTCCAATCCTCAGAACCCGGCTCTGCTTGGCTCTTATAATACACCCGGTTCTGCATACTCTGTTTTTGTTTCCAATAATATTGCCTATGTAGCACATGACTATGCGGGCTTGCAGATTATAGATGTTTCCAATCCTCAGAACCCGGCTCTGCTGGGATCTTATGAGATACCCGGTTATACATACTCTGTTTTTGTTTCTAATAATATTGCCTATGTAGTAGAAGGGGGTTGGGGTTTACGGATTATAGATGTTTCCAATCCTCAGAACCCGGCTCTGCTGGGATCTTATGATACACCCGGTGATGCATACTCTGTTTTTGTTTCCAATAATATTGCCTATGTAGCAGATGGTGCACCGGGTTTACAGATTATAGATGTTTCCAATCCTCTGAACCCGGCTCTGCTTGGATCTTATGATATATCCGGTTTTGCATCCTTTGTTTTTGTTTCAAATAATATTGCCTATGTAGCAGATGGTGCATCGTGTTTACGGATTATAGATATTTCCAATCCTCAGAACCCGGCTCTGCTTGGATCTTATGATACACCCGGTTATTCATACTCTGTTTTTGTTTCTAATAATAATATTGCTTATGTAACAGATGGTGAATCGGGTTTACGGATTATAGATGTTTCCAATTCTCAGAACCCGACTCTGCTTGGATCTTATGATACACCCGGTTGGGCATCCTCTGTTTTTGTTTCTAATAATATTGCCTATGTAGTAGAAGCAGGTTGGGGTTTACAGGTTATAGATGTTTCCAATCCTCAGAACCCGGCTCTGCTTGGCTCTTATGATACACCGGATTATGCATCCTCTGTTTTTATTTCAAATAATATTGCCTATGTAGCAGATGGTGGGGAGGGCTTGCAGATTATAGATGTTTCCAATCCTCAGAACCCGGCCCTGCTTGGCTCTTATGATACATCCGGTTTTGCATACTCTGTTTTTGTTTCAAATAATATCGCTTATGTAGCAGATGATGCATCGGGTTTACAGATTATAGATGTTTCCAATCCTCAGAACCCGGCTTTGCTTGGCTCTTATTATACACCCGATGCTGCACACTCTGTTTTTGTTTCTAATAATATTGCCTATGTAGCAGATCAAGGCTCGGGCTTGCAGATTATAGATGTTTCCAATCCTGCTGCTCCGGTATTATTAAATACTATACTTCCTCGTCCAACCAGTCTTATTAACAAATGCATAATCTCTGATAATCTGTTGATTATTTCCGATGCTAACTGGAATGAATTTAGTTTTTATCATGTTAACAATCCGGCTGCTCCCGAATTTGTTTGTAGATATAGTTGGAATCTATTCACAAGCGATATGGCAATACAAAATGGATATTTGTATACCGCTAATGGATATTATGGTTTATATATTCTGAATATGCAAGTAATGGAGGCAGAAGATTCCGGTCAGTTACCTTCTGTTACATTTAATTTAAAAAATTATCCCAATCCTTTCAATCCTGAAACTACTATTTCTTTTGAGATATCAAAACCCGGCAATTTAGTTCTCAATATCTACAACCTCAAAGGAGAGCTGGTAAAGAGACTTATCAACAATCAAATGAGCAATGGTAAACATAGTATAGTCTGGGATGGGAAAGATAATAAGGGTAAAATCTGTTCTTCAGGAGTTTACTTCTATAAAATAGAGAGTAATGGGAGAGTTGAGACTAAGAAAATGCTGCTTATGAAGTAAATTATGACCTTCCCCCATTTTATACACCGGTGGAAGAGTGACGCATTGGAACGCGAGTGTCGTTTTTTCTGATTAAAAATTCCCTGCTTTGCAGCAAGAGCTTGTCGGGAGAATTTGTTGCTCAGAAAAAACTTAACCAAGATATGGAGCAGCCAATACATAGCAGAAATAACTTCACCCGGAAACTTATTCACCGGGTGGCAGATACCTCAATCTCAGGTATCAGAGTAGCCGGAGAGCGAACTGATATAGCCAAGTACCATAACTTACCGGAATTCATTGTCTGTAGCAACTGCTCCGAATTCCGCAGCTCTGTGATGTTTAAATGGTATCAGGATAACAAGGTTGATCTCAGCTTCATTGCTTCCGGTAAACCTCAGCAGAACGCTTATTTAGAAAGCTTCACCGGCAAGTTCAGAAAAGAATGTCTTGACATAAACTGTTTTACCAATTTATACGAAATAAGAGAGGTAAACAGGCGGTGGAAAAACTACTACAATTTCTTCAGACCTCATATTTCTTTATAATACCTGCCTCCCATGAAATTCAGGGAAGCTTATGATAAGAATGTCATTAGCAACCGCATCACCTTACACATGGTGTAAAAAACGGGACAGGGTCACGCAATATCAAAGAAAACAGTAATACCTTAAGTTTGAATTGAAAGAGTTTAATTAAAAAGGAGACATTATTATGAATTTAACTCTAGGAACACCACATCGTATTAAAAAAAGCACTTTTGACATTATCATTACACACAGCGAAGACAAATGGCTCAGGTGTGAGATAACTCCTGGCATTGCAGGAAGTGTAATGCATAACTTTGCCGATAATAAGACCGAAGCCGTGTTTGCTAGCGGAAGTGCATGTCTTCCCATGTATGAACATTATGGGTTAAAGGCGATCGGTGGTATAGATAGAGTGCGATATGAATCCAAACCGCAACTAGGTGAACCATATCATAATATTGATCATTTTGCAATCTGTGATAATGGAGACCCTGATTACTATTTTGCATATTTAATAAAGCCGAAAGATGGTAATGAACCAGGTCCATTTAATCACTGGTCAACTGATGATGATTTTGCAACTATTATCGATAGTATAGACAAAACCATTAGTCGGTTATGCTAGTGTCATGTCAAGCTTGACAATTCGTTTGGTTTGAGAATAAATGCCTCACAAAAGTGAGATGATTATGACCAAGTACAAAGTAACACTAACCAAAGATGAGCGAGAAGAGCTTGAAAACAGAGTTGGTCTCCAAATCTGCCGGTAAGTTCAGCACATATAGCAGTTCAGTAATTACAACTGGGGTGGCAGCCGGCATCAGTCTTTCCTCATCAATTCGGACAGTCCAATCGCCCGGCGCCCAACCTGCTTAGCCCATTTGGAGGCTAACATGCCATTGGCAGCCCGTTCGAAGTCACCGGCACCAATGAATGTCAGGGTGTGCTTGAAACCCAATAGCCCGGTAACGCCTAAGTTAAAACACATGTTGAGCAGGACTGACTTGCGGTTATCATTCAAGCCGGAATAGACTTTAGGAAGTTCATCTATGAGTCCGCTCTCACAGCGTAGGATGTCGTTCTCTAATAGATTATAGGTTTCCTTTTGGGTTATGCCTATGTCCTCTAAATTACGGCCAACTACAATAGTAAGTTTTCCGGCAGGACAACGATATGGCTTGAGCTTCAGACCCTCTTGTCTGAGCAACTGGTCTTTGACTTGCTGAAACAGACTCGGTTCCATGAAATCTCCAGTTTTATAAATCTAAAGATATGAAATCACTTCTCTGTCCGCTGACAAATTAGGTTGCCTAAGGTTGCCAAAAAAAATATCTTGACAGATTTTTTTAAGTAGTTTTTAAATTAATTATAGATTTTTCTCATATATAGTGTTTTTCACAGTAATTGGAATACATAATTTTCTAAGTATTTTCTGTAGAGGAGTTATGAGATTTTTTGAGCTAACTCATTTCTACTGATATTATCAGAGATAAAACTGCTTTAAGGAATAGATTATGTGTTCAAAAATTGCATTATGTCTTCTTTTATTATCTATGTCAGTGTTAATCAATGCGCAAACTTCAATGGAACTGATAGCTACAATAACTTCACCAATTTATTCATTATCCAATCTTCGTTATTGCACAGTAGATGGAAATGGTGATATCAATAATGATGGCTACAAGGACATCATATTTGCCGGTAACCCTTTATCAGGAGCTGATAATTCTTATAAAGTATATATCTATTTTGGGGGTGACACATTAAATGACCAACCTGATATGATATTAAACAGCCCCAACCCATATAATGGAGCTTCTTTTGGTTTGCAGATTGCCTATAATAATGATATCAATGGAGATGGTATTGATGATTTGGTTGTGGGAGATCCATATGCAGGAAATTTTTCACATGGTTATGTATATGTATATTTTGGAAGTATTGATTTTGATGATATTCCTGACTTTATACTTAATGGAATGAACTTCAGCAATCCATCACATTTAATGATGGGATGTCCACGAACCAGTGGAGATTTCAACGGTGATGGATATAAAGATTTAGCCGTAACTTGTTTTGGTTTAGGAATAGGTCGAGCTTATATCTTCTTTGGAGGACCTTTATTAGATGATGTATATGATTGGAGCTATCAAAGCCTAATTGTTGATTATCTTGGGGATTATGCAGCAATTGGGGATATAAACAATGATGGATATGATGATATTTTACTTACTACTTTTGATGGCAATCAAACCATCTATGCCAAGATTTATTTTGGCGGTATAAACATGGATAATACTCCCGATTGGCAACAGTCATTCTTTAATTTGAATATCAGTTTTAAACAAATGGATAGAGATGTTAATGATGATGGTTGTGATGACCTGATTTCATATTGTCACATGATAGGCGTTCAAGCATTATGGGGAAACGAAACTTTAGGAAATACTCTGGATACCATATTATCTATTCCCTATTCAACAGGAAATGCATTTTATCCTGTTTTTCATGACCAATTATACATTGCTTTACCGAACTATCTATCGAACCGAATAGAGTTTTACCGATATAACCCAGACAATGGAATATTCCAGGATTATATAATCAACCAACCGTACAATTCATATCTTGCCTGCAAATTTTATAGTTATTTAGGCGATATAAATAACGATGGACGGGATGAAATTCTAGTTCCTACATGGGATCAGACAACAACTCTATTCAATATTTATACTGAACCTCCAGTTTATAACCGTGATGAATCGCAACCACCTCATATTATTACTATTAACTGCTATCCAAATCCGGTAAAAGATGATGTAATTGTTTCTATAAATTCTAAACAATCCGGATACATAGCTTTAGATGTATTTAACATACGAGGACAAAAAGTAAAATCACTATTTCAAGGGTTAATGAAGTGTGGTGAATCCACATTTATTTGGAATGGAAAAGATGAAAAATCAAATCGTGTTGCGACAGGTATCTATATTCTCAATTACAGGTCAAAATCCCATAATGTAAATATCCATAAGATGCTAATACTTTATTAATCTTAAATATTATTCGTTTGAATAATAAATTGTATCAATGCTGGAGGAAACATGAGCAAGAAACAAACATGTATCATTGTACTAATGCTTGCATGCATCTATTCTCTATTTGCAGGTAACTATTCAATTAATTTTTTCACAAATGACTTTCAGATAGTAACTGAGAGTGGCTATGATGTTGTTAAATTCGCAGGACTTGGTAATACAGAAATTGTTGGAGCACCACAACTCCCCATAAAGTTTATAAACTTCATTATTCCACCAGGTATGGTTGTTAACAAAATAAATCTATCTAAAAACACTCAGGAGATTTCAGGACAATATAAGATCATACCTGTCCAACAACCTGTTCCTTCTATGATAGGCTATGTTCCCGGTCCATTTGTTAATCCCGATAGTTTGTATTATGGTTCAAATGAATTGTATCCGTTGGATGCAGTTAAAGTAGTTAGCTATGGGTATTTTGATGGTAATGCAAAAATCGTAACTGTAGCAGTTTATCCCCTGCAATATAAGCCCATAGATCAGAAGTTAATTTTAAATAATTCCTTATCTTTCAGTTTTACATTTTCCAGTTCTCAGGATTCACCTATAATAGTTCAACAAAGGTCATTTCATATTCAAGACATTTATGATGGTTGCTTATCGCAACTAGTTGTAAATCCTGAAGATATCCCAAATTACTATCAACAACCTAATCTGGTTGAAAGAACACCAGCTGAATACCAGATCATAGCTCCGTCTCAGTATTTGCAATATTTTGATGATTTTGTTAACTGGAAAAAAAGTAAGGGCTTCTCTGTTCATATAAATTCAATAGAGAGTATCATAACTGATCCTAGTAATCCTGGAGATATTGTAAGCGGATTGTCTGACGAACCTGGGAAAATCAGGTATTTTCTTAACCAGCAATATTTGCAAGGTCTGGGCTATGTATTACTTGTCGGAGATGAGACGAATTTTCCAATTAGGTATGGTAATATATACGATGATGCAATGACTCAATTAGGATTTTTTAATCGAGATAGTGCAGTTGATTTATACTATGCAGACTTTAATGGAGATTGGAATGTTGATCTTGATCCAAAATTAGGAGAAATGACTGAAGATAATCCGGATTTTTTACAAGAGATTTTTTGTGGTAGACTTCTTATCCCATCTCCAGTTTTATGCCCGAATGCAAGTTCTTTAATATCTAATTGGACAGAGAAACTAATTAGTTATGAATTATACCCAGGATATGGCGATTATTCATTTATACCTAAGGCTTTTTATACACGAGCAGATCAGTTGATGTTCGATGATTTACAAATCCAGCAAGGTTTTCTTTTTGATGCAGGATTTGAAGTAGATGTATATGGAGAAGATAATGGCTGGGATGGACCTCTCGGACCACCTACAGGTAATCAAACAATAGCTCGAGTTAATGAAGGATATGGACTTACAACCTTTGATACTCATGCTTGTCCCTGGTTTATTCAGGTTTCATCAAACCTAGTCAATAATTATCCATTTTACAATGTATCATCACTTAATAGTGTTTGGGGGGATGAAGATGCAAACGGATTAGACAATCTTTCTTCAGATGGTAAGTATTCTGTTATGTATGTGGCTGGGTGCAGTGGTGGTAAATTCGACGCAGATGGTCTTGATTATCCATGTTTTCCATTTGTGTTTAATAGCCTTCACGAAAAGGGTGGTCCTGCTATGATAGCTCTAACTAACGATGGGATTGCGGGAGCAACATCATTACTTGAAAATAAATTTGTAACTGTTTTATTCGGACCCCCGAATGGAGATTTTTCAACCCCACCAAATAGTGTTGGTGTTGCTCACGCTGGAGCGAAGGCTCTTTTTGCCTCTAATTTAGGGGGAAAATATCACAGTTATGTAAGCAATCTATTTGGTGATCCTGAAATGAATGTATGGACAGCAGCTCCACATGAAATGGTTGTTGAATACGACACCTCACAGAATATATTGAATGTCACATCGAATGGAATCGGTGTTCCCAATGCATTTGTATTTTTCTTCAATGATGATTTCTCTGACACTCAGCTAAGGCAGACAAACGAGAATGGCGAATTGGCATTAGATACTAACCTAAATAATTTCTGCGTCAGAAAAACCAACTTCATTCCCGCTTTACAACATATATTATTTGAAGATGAAATATGGAATGATGTAAGACATGTAGACTATGATGTAATCGTACCAGATGGTAGAACTTTATACATATTTAATGATGTTTACTTAGGTTCTACAGCAAAGCATAGAAACGCCAAGATCATAGTAAAGGATGGCGGGGCAATTGTATTTGAATCTGGGAATATCTATGGGGAAAATGCAACGTGTGATATTAATAACCCGGACCTCAGGACAATTTATGGGAACCGTGTTGAAGTTTATGGAAACATCAGCTTTGGACCCAGTGTTAGCTTTACAGCAGAGCCGGGACATACATGGGATGGTTTGTACTTAGATGTTAATCATAGACCCCTAGATGTTAGCCTTAGCGGAATAAGTTTTACAAATTGTAATCTTCAATTAGTAAATGGATCTTTGAACATTACAAACTCTACATTTACAAATTCATTAATCAAGTGTGATAATGGAGTCCTCAGTATAGAAGATTGCCAAACTCTTAGTGGTATTGAGTGTTATCACTGTAAATCAGTTTTGATAAAAAACAACATATACCGAATAGCGACCATTTCGGGTTCTGTAGATGGTGTTAAATTAACAGATTGTGGAGCATTTGAGATTAAGGGTTATACAATAACAAATCATATAAGATGCGGCATTGATATTAATGAGAGTTACAATTTCGGATCAAGAAATCTTATCAAAGACTGCGTGATAAATAACAATGCAGAAGCTGGTATCAGATTCTATCACTCAGGGGGATTAGTAGTAGGAAATTTAATTTCTGATAATGGTATTGGTATTGTATCATTCAGATGTAGTAACATACAAATAGAAAAGGATCCTGGTACAGAACCTTGGTTCCATGATAGTGTTATTTCGCATAACCTACACCAGGAAATTCTTTTTTATGATGACTGTGATATTAGTATGGATAATAGTAGGAATAAAATTCTTGATGATGATTTCGAAATTGGCACATTTGATGAATACTTAGTTCAATGTCCAGATATGATTAGAAATAGATCCTTTAGATATAATATGTGGGAAATCAATGATAATGAAGAATCCGTTTACCCATCCTCCGATAGATTCTACCCTTCATGTCTGGAACCAGAAGGTGAGCAAGTTGGATATTTCATAGATCCAATATGGGAACTTGGATATCTTCCACAAGTCAATCCTGAAAACGATGAGGTTGTGTATTATGCAGCAATAGATTATGCTATAGATGATAATCCAGAAGAAGCATGTAGGCTGTTCAAAGAGCTTATTAGTCAATGCCCGGAAAGTGAATATGCTCCTGCCAGTGCAAAGAATTTAATGGCTCTCGAAAGTAATAAAGAAGCTTTAAAATACTATTATCATAATGAACCAAATCTGCATTGGAATGGCGAAATAGATAAACTTGCTGATTATCTGGAAAATTATTGTAACATCAAACTAGGTAATTATCAAGAAGCTATTCAATGGTTTGAAGTAATAATCTCAGATCCACCTAGTGAGTTAGATTCACTGATGGCAGTTATAGATTTGGGGTACATATATTGCTTAATGATGGAAAACCCTCCAAAGTCTCCGATTAGTTGTATGTTTCCTCAGCTAAAGCCAAAAACAAAGAAGGAATTCGAAAGCAGTAGAAACATGTTGTTGTCTAATCTGTATTTCCCAAAAATGACAACCGTGGATGTTTCAAGTAATAATCCAGTAGATGGTGTTCTTCGATTAAAAAAGAACTATCCAAACCCATTTAATTCTTCAACTACAATATCGTTTAGTCTCCCCAAAGATATGAAATGCAATTTAATAGTATATAACGTTAAAGGGCAAAAATTAAAAACACTCTTTTCGGGTACTCAGACAAAAGGTAATCACACAATTGTCTGGAACGGTGTTGATGATAAAGGTAAACAAGTTTCTTCAGGAGTTTATTTCTATAAACTTGTTACCCCTGATAAATCGATAACCATGAAAATGATAATGATGAAATAACCGGATTTGTTCTCAATGATAATGGACTAGGAAATCCTAGTCCATTATCTATTTTTCAAATATCATGCTAGTGTCATGTCAATCATCGATTGTCGGATAAAGTCGTTTCAATTTAACACGCGAGTTTTGAGTAGTAAACTGCCAGTTAATACGGCACTCTTTGTTGTTTCTTGCTTTGGCCCATGCTGTTACTTGATTAGATAGTGCATCTATATCAGGTATTCTCCTGTCCAAACACTGTTTTTGCATGACATTTAATTCGATTTCTGCCATATTAAGCCAACTGCCATGCTTAGGTGTATAAACAAACTCGAATCTATCGATCAACGCCTTAGCTTTCTCGGGTGGATATGCTTCATAGAATGAGCCGATTGTGTGCGTTCCCAAGTTGTCAATGACCAGAGTTATCTTGTCTGCGTCGCCGTACAATTCGGCAATTTCTTCTATGAACTTTGCCCAGTCTTTTCTTTTTTTGTATTCTGTAACCTTGGTATAGCGCTTCCCGGTCAGTGGCTCAGAGGCCATGAAGATGTTACAAACGCCGTTACGCTTGTACTCATAATCATATCTAATCGGCGCTCCGGGTCTTTGTGATATTGGCACTCTCGTCTCCTCAATCAGTTGCTTGGGTGACCTTATCCCCGAAATTTACACCACCGGAAGAGTAACGCATTGGAACGCGAGTGTCGTTTCTTTCCGAGCACATATTTCCTGCTTTGCAGCAGGAGCTTGCAAGGAGAATTTGTTGTTCAGAAAAAACTTAATCGAGATGTGGAGCAGCTAATGCGTAGCAGAGATAACTTCACCCGGAAACTTATTCACCGGGTGGCAGATACCTCAATCTCAGGTATCAGAGTAGCCGGAGAGCGAACTGATATAGCCAAGTACCATAACTTACCGGAATTCATTGTCTGTGACAACGGCCCCGAATTCCGCAGTTCAGTAATTTTCAAATGGTCTCAGGACAACAAGTTAGAACTCAGCTTCACGCTCCCGAGAAGCCTCAACAGAATGCTTACGCAGAAAGCTTCAATGGCAAGTTCAGAAAAGAATGTCTTGACTTGAATTGTTTCAGAGATTTACTTTAAGCAAAGGATGTGACTATGAATTGGCGGTTAGATTACAACCCAAATCGCCCCCACAGTGCCCTAAATTACATTCCGCCAGCAAAATTCCGAGAACACTATGAAAACAATGTCTATAGCAAACACATCACCTAACACATGATGTAAAAAATGGGATAGGGGCAATTTTATCTCGGGAAGCGATGGCAATTTACCCGGACTGTTATCTGAGGAGAGTGACTTTAATCATTCTTTTTTCTTTGCCGGAAGAGATGCGAAGCAGGTAAATTCCGGAGGGAAGATTTTCTCCCGCATTATTTTTGCCGTTCCAGATTGCTTCTTTTGTATGTTGCAGATGTGTTTGCCAAACTTGTCTGCCTTTAAGGTTATAGACAGTCAGCAGGTAAGAACTTGCCGTTTTGTCGGTAAGGCGGATATTTAAGTTTTCCGCAAAGGGATTAGGATAGCAATTAACGGTAAAGCATTGCGGGACGGCATTTTCATCTTGGACAGATACCGGTGGATAGAGTTCCGGCAAAAGCTGATGAAGGAAACTTACAACCCCTTCCTGTTGCATATAATAAAGCGGAAAACCCAGCAGGATACAGGTGCCGTTGTTATCAGTCCTAACTGCAAGAGGTTCTCCGTAACCGTTTAAACTATCCGTTGTTTCAGCATAATATAAAACTTGAGATGCACCGGGGAAAATATATGTCATCCCCAAACAGTTATTCCAAATTGGAGGCAGTTTACTCGGGTCCGGAAAAAGGGTAGGATAAATATCAGAGCGGGCGGAAATCAGGACTGGCGAACTCAACAGTCGAGGCACGACTCCCGCAAACCATTGGTCAAAGAAAGTTTGCGGTAAAGCGGAAGGATATTTCCATCCCGACACGACCAATTTTCCGCCACTGATAAGATAACTGCTCAAAACCGTTATATTATCATCCAAATAAAATTCTGAAAAATCGTCGCAATGCCACAACAGAAGCGGATAATGACTCAAAGTTGATAAAGACGGAGCGCCCAAAGCAGCGTAATCCCATTGCGAATAAGGCATTCCTGCTAAAACTGAAGAGTAAAAATCATCAACCATTTGGTCGGTTGGAGAAAGTATTAAGCCGGAACCGTCACGCGTTTCATCCACGACTAAGAAGCCCCAATCAAAGGGAAAATCGACAGGAGTGGCGCTCATTGCATCCGTAGGCAGGGAGAGAAAGTTTTGCGCATCGCAAGCAGTAATGCGATACTGGTATGTAATGCCGTTGTTGACAGCGTTGTCCGTATAGGTCAAATCGCTTACCGGTAAAGGATTTATTTGTGTCCATTCGCCCTCAGGCAACTGTTTTCTCCAGACCAAATAACCTGCAAAAGGAACGGGACATTCCAGAGCAGTCCATCTTAAAGTTACGCTATGATTAGCGGGAGCGCAAAGAGTAAGCTGAAAATTGTTAACAGAAAAGCCCCGATTGAGCACCCAATGGTCAGGATCGATTTGGATATTTGACATATTTTCAAAAGAAGCATCCATTAAAGAAAGATTATTGACGCAGCCTTCAGGAGTGGCGTAAACGACGATAGAATCCTGCAGGGAAAACTCATAACGCAAAGGAATTTCAAGTTCAAATTGCGTTGCAGTCGGACTAAAGGTTTGCGCAATAATTTTTGCGTGTCCGCTCAGATCGGTAAAATAATTCAATTTAGCGGAAGGTATCCCGCTTCCGTAAATCCATTGCCGGAAGAATTGATCAAGGTTTAGACCGCTTGCCTGTTCCGCTGTCTGCTGTATTTCTTCCGTAATGACATTACCGTTGCAATATATATTCAGCCAAGTTTGCATAAAATTAAAGAAATTGGCGTTTCCCATTTTGAGACGCAGCATATGCAGCACTGAAGCTGATTTTTGGTAAGTGGGCGGAGCGAAAAGTTCATTATACGCAGGATTGTAAATAGTGTGGGGTCCATTTGAGTTTTCCCAACTGAGATAATAGTTCTGAATGGAGGAAGCCAGATAGGATAAACCAGCATTCCAACCGTAGTGATGAGCCTTCCACAAAAATTCCGCATAAGTGGCAAAACTTTCTTTCAGCCAAACATCCTGCATGGTTAAAGGAGTGACTGAATTGCCGAACCACTGATGTGTAAGTTCATGTGCCACAGTTGGTTCGTTAACTAAATCACCCGTTAAATATTGAGCCCCGAAAGTCGTCATCGTTTGATGTTCCATTGCAGCGTAGGGTGAGATTGTAACGCAGGCATGACCGTATTTTTCAAAAGGATAGGGACCATAGAGAGAAGAGAAATAGGAAATCATTTCCGGCAGATTGGAAAAATCGATTTGGGCGTGTGCCAAGTTGGTAGGAAGGACGAAATTTTGGATGGGGAGGTTTCCCGCTTGTTGATTAAATTCCGTAAAAGGACCGGCAGCAATGCCGACCAAATAAGTGGCAACGGGACTTTGCATCGTCCAATGATGCGTTTTGGTGCCGTCTCCGTTATCAATAATACTTTGTCGTGTTCCGTTTCCGGCAACCAACCAATCATTGCGCACGGTGATATACAATTCAATCAAAGCCTTATCCCACGGGTGATCATAACAAGGCCACCAGTATCTTCCCGCATCAGGATTGGATAAAGTGTAAAAAGAATTGGCGTTGAATTTGAGACCGATATTATAGGGAGCGGGACTTAAACCCGGCGTTCCAGAATAAAAAACCTGAGTAGTGAATGCTTCTCCCGCTGTAAAATTCAAGGGAATATGGATAATTCCTTCGGCAAAAGTGAAGGCAGAAACGCTGTTATTGACCAGCACTTGAGTTACAAGAAGCGTTCCGCCTGTCAAATTGTAATCAATTCCGGTCAGATTATTTTCCGCAGTGACGAAAGTGAGAACATTTCCGCTGATATAATGGGTTTGGTCATTTACGGATAAAGTCAAAATATATTTGGTAATGTCAAATCCGGTCAAAGAGTCATGTCTTTCCGTTTGTTGCAAGGAAGGCAAAGTGCTCCAGTAGGGTTGAGTCCCCAAAAGAGGGTTTACGCAAGTGAGCAAAAACAATCCTATCGCCAAAATGAAAAATATGCCAAACTCTTTTCTCATAATGTATTCCTTTTGTTTAACTTCTTATCGGAGCGGAAAATATCAGTCAAGGAATTTGCTTCTTGCTTAATATCAACGGGGGGTTAACGGGGGGTTAACGGAGGCTTACCCTCCGTTAACCCCCCGTTAATCACAAGGAAGACATAAGCGGTAAAAAAGAGATAATCATTCTTCAGAAATGGGTTTAATTCCTTTGGGGAGAGGGGCTTTTACTCTCTCATCCGGAAGGGTAAATGATTTTTTTCATAGACAAACAAAGTCTCTTCGTGTTTTTGTCACAGATAAAATAATTATTGAAGAAAAAAAGGGAGAAAATGAAAACTGCGCTTGCCAAAATCCGTAATATAGGCATCATCGCTCATATTGATGCAGGGAAAACTACGACTACTGAGCGCATTCTGTTTTATACGGGTTATCTGCATAAAATGGGCGAAGTTCATGACGGCAATACTTTTACGGATTGGATGGAACAAGAACGCGAAAGAGGAATAACTATAACTTCGGCAACGGTGGCATGCCACTGGCGAGACCATCAAATCAACATCATTGATACTCCCGGGCATGTGGATTTTACGGCAGAAGTGGAAAGGTCATTACGAGTTTTGGACGGTGCGGTGGGTATTTTTTGCGGGGTTGCGGGTGTGGAACCTCAAAGTGAAACGGTTTGGCATCAGGCTGAAAGATATAATATTCCCCGGCTGGCATTTGTCAATAAATTGGACAGAGTCGGCGCTGATTATGAGCGGGTGATTGCCATGATTCATGAACGGTTGACCGCAAAAGCAATTCCCATCAACATTCCCGTCGGTAAAGAAGATAATTTTAACGGTATCATAAATTTGGTTACGATGAAAGTGTGCAAGTTTGATCCCGATTCGCAAGGTTTTAATGTCTGGGAAGAAGAAATTCCCGAAAACTATAGAGAAAAAGCTAAACTTTACAGAGACGAACTTTTGGAAGCGGCAGCCGAATTTGATGATGAGCTGATGACTTATTATTTGGAAGGTGAGGACATTCCGGATGAAGTGTTCAAACGCGCAATCAGAAAAGGGACTGTGCGCAATCAACTCGTTCCCGTTTTGTGTGGAAGCGCCCTGCGAAACAAAGGAGTTCAACTGCTGATTGATGCCGTTTGCGATTATTTACCTTCTCCCTTGGACATCGGTTGCACTCTCGGTTTCAAGCACGGGACGCACGAAGAAGTGAACATTATTTGCGATCCGAAGGGTCCTTTGGTGGCATTGGCGTTCAAAATTCAAATTGATAAATATGTAGGTAAACTGATTTACATCCGTGTATATTCCGGAACCTTGAAAAAGGGAGACAGTTTCGTCAATCAAACTACGGGCAAAAAAGAGCGCGTGTCCCGCATTTTGCAGATGATGAGCAATCGCAAAATTGATTTGGAACAATTGCAGGCAGGCGAAATCGGAGCTTTAGTCGGTCCCAAACATACAGTTACAGGTGACACAATCACTTCCGAAGGCACCAATATTTTACTTTCCCGAATGCAATTTCCGGATACGGTAATTTCCATTGCCATTGAGCCAAAAAGTAAAGCGGACCAGGATCTTTTGAATGATGCTCTGGCAAGATTGGAAGAGGAAGATCCCACTTTTAACGTCCGCACTGATAAAGAAACGGGGCAAACTTTGATTTCAGGTATGGGTGAATTGCATTTGGACATCATAATAGACCGTTTGCGACGCGAATTTAACGTGCAGGCAAATGTGGGCGCTCCTCAAGTTTCCTACAAAGAAACTATCACGAAACAAGTGACGACGGAAGAAGTTTTCCAAAGAGAAGTGGCGGGAAAAGTCAATTTTGCCGCAGTCAAAGTCAGGCTTTCTCCAGTTCCTCTGAACAAGCTTCCCGAAGGCGAGAAAAATATTTTTGTAATGAATGTTCCGGAAGAAGAAATTCCTTCCCTCTATCGGAAAGCGATTGAAGAAAGCGCTATGAGTGCCTTAAACGACGGACCTCTGATTAACGGTAATGTGGAACGCGTGAAAGTTGAGGTCATTGGCGGCAAATACGATCCGGTAAATTCGAGTGAAATGGCTTTTCATATCGCCACTTCGTTAGCGGTGAACAAAGCTTTGCGGGAAGCGGAACCTGTAATTATGGAACCGATTATGCAGCTGACAGTCCTCACTCCCGATGAATTTGTCGGTGACATAATTGCGGACATCAATGCCAAACGCGGCAAAGTGGACGTTTTCAGACACTTTAATGAATTTCAACAAGAGATTATTGCAGAAGTGCCTTTAAGCGAACTCTTCGGTTATGCGACGCGCATCCGTTCCATTTCACAAGGGCGGGCGATTTATACTCTGGAATTTAAGAAATACGAGATTACTCCTCCCACAGTCCAAAGCAATATTCTGAAACGCATTCGCGGATATTGAATTCCGTTCTGCGGTTATTTGCTTCCATTTTTCTGCCGGATAACTTCTTTAACTTGAACAGGTTATGAAAGCCGGTTTTATTCGTATCTGAGCGCATCGATCAAATTTAGATTTGCCGCTTTTCTGGCAGGATACCAGCCGAAAAAGATGCCGATGGCACAGGAAAATCCGACCGATAAAAGAATTGACCACGCATTGACGGTTACGCTCCAATTCTGAGTATGTCCGATTAATTTCGCTGCTCCGAAACCCATAATGATGCCGATCAAACCGCCGGCCAGACTGATAGTGATGGCTTCAATTATAAATTGCAGCAAAACATCGCGCTTTCTTGCTCCCACTGCCATGCGGATGCCTATTTCTTTGATGCGTTCAGTGACGGATACAAGCATGATATTCATAATGCCGATGCCGCCTACAAGTAAAGAAATTCCCGCAATGCTTGCCAGTAATATCGTCATCGTATTGGACACTGATTCGGAAGTTTCGGCAATATCAGTTTGAGTGCGAACGAAGAAGTCTTCGGAAGTGGTATCCCGATGCCGCTGCTGAAGCAGGTTTGTGATATCCTGTTGGACATTGGGAATCATATCTTTGGATTCTGCGGAAACATAAATTTGCAGCATGGGACGGCGATTTCCCATGAATCTGGTCAAAACCATAGTGTAGGGAGCCATCACGATATCGTCTTGATCGCCTCCCATAACGCTTTGTCCTTTTTCTTTCAGCACGCCGATTACTTTGACCGGTATGTTTCGAATGCGGATTACTTTATTAATGGGGTCTTCGTCTCCGAAAAGGTTGGTAGCCACAGTTTTGCCGATGACACAAACTTTCATCCCCGATTTCACTTGGTTGCTGTTAAATAAAACGCCTTCGGAAGTCTGCAGGTCGCGGATGTAAAAATAATCAACATCCACGCCCATGACCTGAGTCCGCCAGTTTTGTGAACTGTATTTCAACTGACCGAAAGAATGCACCAAAGGCGATGCATATAAAACACCCTGAACCTGTTCTTTGATTGCAGCCACATCATCCACTTTAAGCATTGTTCCCGTTCCCGCTTCACTTCTTGCGGAAGAACGATTCATAAAGTTGGATGAAATGATTAGCACATTTGTGCCCATGCTGCTGATTTGTTCGTCCACGACTTTCTTGGCACCTTGTCCGATAGCCAGCATTGTAATCACTGCCGCTACACCGATAATGATGCCGAGCATAGTCAGGAAAGTTCTGGTTTTATTGCGTTGAAGAGATTTGACGGCAATTCTGATAATGGACGGTAATGACATCTTAATCCTCATCCAAAGGTGGTAATTTTTTTAGGTCTTCAATGGCGCTGCGCGGGTTGGGATTGGGACGATCGGAACGAATTTTCCCGTCCCGAAAAGTAATTATGCGCTCCGCATATTGCGAAATGTCGTTTTCATGGGTAACGAGAACGATGGTGATACCTTTTTTGTGCAATTCCTGAAAGACAGCCATAACTTCCACGCTGGTTCTGGAGTCCAAATTGCCTGTAGGTTCGTCAGCTAAAAGCAAAACCGGTTCATTGACAATTGCCCGCGCAATGGCAACTCTTTGTTGCTGTCCGCCTGAAAGCTGATTGGGAAAGTGTTGAGCCCGATCTTCAATACTGACGTCACGCATGGCTTTAAGCGCAAGTTCCCGTCGTTCGTGATGAGATAACTTCGTTCTGTAAAGCAGAGGTAATTCCACATTTTCAAAAGCGGTTGTGCGAGGGAGCAGATAAAAGGATTGGAAGACATAGCCGATTTTTTGATTGCGCAATTGTGCCAAATCCTCTTCAGAAATGGTGTGGACATCAATTCCGTCCAAATTGTAAGTTCCCTGCGTAGGTTTATCCAAACAGCCGATTAAATTCATTAAAGTAGTTTTACCGGAACCGCTGGCACCCATAATCGCCACAAACTCACCGGTCTTGATTTCCAAATCCACTCCTCTGAGTGCGTGGACTTCCACCTCTCCCATTTTATATACTTTGGTCAGATGTTCTGTCTTGATTAATGTTTCTGCCATAATGTCATACCTTAACGAGGCCCGAAGCCGCCTCCACCAAACGCGGAATTATTAGTGGACTGCTTGGCGTTTTTGTAATTCACACCAGTAATAAATTTCTGGTCTGCAGTCAAACCGGATATTACTTGCACATAAGTGCCGTCCGAAAGACCGGTCACAATATCCAGCGCTTGCGGTTTTCCGTCTTTCAGAATGTAAATGCGGTTGTGCGAAGTCGGCTCTTCTTCCGTAAAGCTTTCGCCAAAATTAAACTGACCGGAATTTTGCGAAGCAGTTTGTAAGGTTCTTGCCATTCCGGGAGCGGATTTAGAATTTGCTCCTTTGCTGAAGCCACCTTGCTGACGCAATTTTTGGAAATAGGCACGCCGTTCGCTTTGGTTCATATTGGCGATTTTTTGTTTTATGCTGTCCGGAAGATTAAAGGCGCCACCCGCGGCACCGGGAGCACTTCCTGCAGAAGCATATTGTCCGTTTGTGGAAGAAGCAGCATTGGCAGAACCTTTTTGGGCAAACATTCTGGAACGAGAGGAAAAAGTATCATCCCACTTTAATCCGAATTGCTGCCAAAGTTCTTTGCTGGGTTTGAAGCGAATAGCCGTTTCCGGAATGCGTAAGACATTTTCCTTTTCCTGCACTACGATAGTTACATTGGCAGTCATTCCGGGCAAAAGCTTAAGTTCGGGATTGCTTACATCTATAATTACGGAATAGGTGACGACATTATTCGTGGAAGTGGAGCTGAGACGCACCTGCTTCACTCTGCCTTCAAATTGTTCATCGGCAAAAGCATCCACGGTAAATTCCACCTGTAATCCGTTTCTGATTTTACCGATATCGGCTTCATCCACATCGGCGTAAATCTGCATTTGCTTTAAATTATTGGCAATAACAAACAGCGTGGGTGCATTCATACTGGCTGCCACAGTCTGACCTTCTTCCACTGTGCGCGAAATTACAACACCGTTTATGGGTGAAGTGATAATGGCATTGCTGAGGTTCTTCTCAGCTCTTTTTAATGATACTCTGGCATTAGCAAGATTCAGCAGAGCCTGGTCATAGGCATTTTGCGCTTTTTGCAGGTCGTAGGAAGTGCCCATATCCTTTTTGTGCAGTTCGGTCTGGAGGTCTAAATCCAGTTTGGTGGACCGGACATCTATTTCCGCTTTGTTAACATCAGCGCGGGCAGCATCAACGGCATTTTGCAGGTTTTCCGTATCCAGTTTGGCAAGCAATTCACCTTTTTTTACCGTATCGTTAAAGTCTTTATATATCTTTTGGATAGTGCCTGATACTTCCGTTCCCACTTCTACCTGCGTGGACGCTTTCAAGGTTCCGCTGGCTGTGACTTCTTCTCTGATTGTGCCCTCGGAAGCAGTTTCCAATCTCCATTCGGGTCTGTTTTTTTGTTTCTTGTAAAGGCTGTATGCAGTGATCAATCCAATCACCAGCACAACAATTATTGCGATGCGAATAAACTTTTTCATAGCTTTTTCCCGCTTTATATCTCTTTTTTCGTCACTTTGAAGTTTTAGGCATAAGTGCAAATAACGCCTGTTGAGAGAAGGGCTATCTGTCAATTAAAACCTGTCTTTTCTTGTTACAAGCTGATTTCTCTTTTCCTGCAGTTTTTCTCACAAAAAGGTAAAACAAAAATTCAAAGCGGAAATAAAAAACGGGCAAAATAATTTCTTGACAGAGGCAAAGAAAGGAAAGGTTAGGTAAATAAGCATAATACATGAGACGAGAATAAATCTTTTCTCTACGGACGGAGGTATCGTGAATATTGAATTAACTTATGACAACCGGACTGCAAAATTAAAAATTGCCGGCAATCTTACTCCGGACAACAGTAATCTCTTCCAAGAAAAGTTGGATGAAGTTCTGAACAGCGATGCCGATTTTTTAAAGCTTGATTTGCAGAATTGTCAAAATATGAGCAGTATCGGCGTCGGCAAGATTTTGTTGTTTTGCAGAAATTTCAGAGCCAAAGGCGGAGACATGGAAGTAATAAAGTGCTCTCCCGAAATTTATGAACTGTTTAATATGCTGAAACTTAATCAGTTATTCACGGTTAATCAAGATTAAGTTATGGCTGATGAAAATTTGTATTAGTGTCTGTAACTTCTTTATCAAAAAAGCAATTCTCCCTCTTCTTTTGCATAAAACCTTATTCTTCTGCTTTTAGCAGGAAAGAACCATCAGGATAAAAATAAATAAAAATATGTCTTCTCAAAAGAGAATAAAACTTTCAGTAGCATTGACCCAAGCGACAGGACAAGGGAAAATGCTTGGAATTGAAGAGCATAAAATCAAGTTATTAGCGGCGGGCATTTGTCATTTGAGCATTCCGCAATTGGCGATAAATTCTGATTTAATCCTGTCTCAAGCGCAACAGAAACTTTTGCAGGATGGCTTAAAGCGATTGGCAAAGCACGAACCGGTGCAATACATTCTCGGTTCGGCTTGCTTTTACGGATTGGATTTAACTGTAGACGCAAATGTGCTGATTCCTCGTCCGGAAACTGAAGGCTTGGCGGAATGGATAATTGAGAGCGAAAAAGATAGGGCATGCGTTTTGGAAATCGGAACCGGCAGCGGTGCTATCGCTTTGGCACTTAAATATTTAAGACCGGATTTCAAAATAATCGCTACGGATATTTCGCTTCCCGCATTAAGAATTGCCCGTGCTAACGCCAAAAGTTTAAACTTAGATGTCAAATTTGTGCCTGCTGACCTTTTCCCTTCACATCCTTTGCGTTTTGACCTGATTGTTTCCAATCCGCCCTATATAGCACCTTCGGATTACGCAAAACTGGAGGAGGAAGTTCGTTTTTATGAGCCTAAACTTGCTCTCTTTGCCGAAGATAAAGGGTTGGAATTTTATCGCAGAATTATCAAGCAAGCAGGAAAATATCTTAAACCAAGCGGAAAAGTCTATCTGGAAATCGGAGACACACAAGCGAATGCAATATCCGAATTGGCTTTGAAACACGGATTTAAGAATGTGGAACTGAAATGTGATTTGGCAGGCAGAAATCGCTATTTGCGCTTCACTTTGTAAAGATATATTGACAAAATAGGCGTTATCCTCTAATGAAACAAAGACAGTAAAAAGTTGAACAGGCAGGAGTATGGACAGATTTATTATTGAAGGCGGGCATCCTTTACGCGGAACAGTTTCCGTAAGCGGTGCCAAAAATGCTATTTTACCCGTTATGGCAGCGGCTTTATTGGCTCCGGGAATATCTGTTTTGACGAATGTGCCCAATCTGATCGATTTGAAAACAATGGCACATCTCTTGCGCATTATCGGTGCCAGAGTAGAACAAAATGACGATACAATGCAGATTGACGCTTCCGATGTCTGTTTTTGCGAAGCACCGTATGAATTGGTCAGCAAAATGCGCGCATCAATTTATGTATTGGGACCGCTTTTGGCACGCTTAGGTGAAGCCAAAGTTTCTTTTCCCGGCGGATGTGCAATCGGCACCAGACCCGTAGATTTGCATCTGAAAGCTATTGAAGCTTTGGGTGCCGATGTCAATATTGAGCACGGCTATATCCATGCCAAAGCCAAGCGTTTGAAGGGAACGGAAATTTATTTTGCCAAATCTTCCGTCGGCGCTACAATCAATACTTTGATGGCATGCGTTACTGCTGAAGGAACTACTGAATTGTTAAATGCGGCAAGAGAACCGGAAGTCGGGTCTACTATTGATTTTTTGAACCAAATGGGTGCTGAAATCAGCGGGAAGGATACAAATCATCTCACCATTCACGGTGTGGATAAACTTCATCCCGCAAACGCAAAAATGATTGCCGACCGTATTGAAGCGGGAACTTTTTTAATTGCCGGTGCAATGAATACTGAACCTTTGACTGTCAGTAATTGTCAGCCCGAACATTTGGAAGCCTTAACGGAAAAATTGCGTCAGACCGGATGCAAAATGCAGATTAAGGATAGCGAGATCACAGTTTTGCCTCCCAAAAAGCTCCATTCCGTTGATATTCTTACTTTACCATATCCGGGTTTCCCTACAGATTTACAAGCCCAATTTATGGCACTGATGACTCTTGCGGACGGGGTAAGTGCCATTACCGACACAATTTTCCCAGATCGTTTTATGCATGTGGCGGAGCTTAATCGCCTGCAAGCAAATATAAGCTTAAATCTGAATACAGCTACCGTGCACGGAGTAAAAAACTTAAGCGGCGCGGAAATCATGGCTACTGATTTGCGTGCAAGTGCTGCTCTTGTTTTGGCGGGTCTAAGGGCACAGGGTGAAACGATTATCAATCGTATTTATCATATAGACCGCGGTTACGACAGAATTGAAGAAAAGCTGAATGCCGTCGGAGCTCATATCGTTAGAGACACTGTGTGAAGTAAAATGAAAATTCACAATAAGTTAAAGCTTTTAGGGACGGCAGTTATTTGTCTGTCCGCTTGCATGCTTTGGGGAATGAACATAAGCGGCAATTTTGATGCTGAAAAGTATCTTTCCGCTTTGACTGCAAATAACCTCGTAAACGGGAAAATAATTTTGGCTAAGGATTCCGTTTTTACTCAAAGCGGAATTAACAATAAAGGCGGAAAGAATTGCGTGTTTTATCTTCCGCAGCATAATTCACCTGTGAAAAAAGAATTGATGCGTGAATTGGAAGACTTTCCTATTTACCAAATGGCTCACGACCCGGACTTTAATAACAAAGGTGATGAGCATTACAGCGCTGCCGATTATTATGTCTATGCTCGTTCTTATGTGAGTATGAATAATGCAAAGCTGTTTTCGGGCGTTTGCATTGGCGAAGCTTATACCGGAGGAGCTCATCCCATGCACTTAAATTTGGTGTATTTGATTAATTGCAAGAGCGGGAACAGCCTTTCCGTTAAAGAATTGATTAAACATGATGCAGGGGGCGAACTGATGAGCCTTGCCTATAAATCATATTTAGAACATTATTATCTTCCGGGCGGTTTTGATTCGGTGGATGAAGACCTGCGCTTGCGCAAGAATGAACTTTTTACCTTTACGAACGACAAAGATTTTTTAACCAAATTCAGCCACATTTTTGTCTCACCCGATTATCTGATAGTCTACTTCCCCTATTATGATTTCGGTGCCTATTACGAAGGAGATTGCTATGTTCCGATTCCTCTTGAAAAATTAACCGATTTGCTGACGAGTGAAGGCAAAGCATTACTTTTGGAGCAATAAAAAAATGGATATTTTAGTTACCGGCGGAGCGGGATTTATCGGTTCGCATTTGTGTAAACGCTTAATTGATGAAGGACACAGAGTCGTTTGTCTGGATAATTTTTTCCCTTTTTATAATCCGGCAGTGAAAAGAAATAATATTTCAGCTCTGATTAAAAATCCGGCTTTTCGTCTGGTGGAAGGCGATATCCGCAATCCTGTCTACTTGGACCGTTGCTTTACCGACGGCAAAATTGAGGCTGTCATTCATCTTGCAGCCATGGCAGGTGTGCGTCCTTCTTTAAATCATCCGGAACTTTACTTTGATGTCAATGTCATGGGCACTCTGCAAGTGCTGAGAGCCTGCCAAAAACATCAGGTTAAAGCATTGCTGGTTGCCTCTTCTTCTTCAGTCTACGGTGACCGAAACGAAGGTGCTTTCAAGGAAGACGATAAATTGGAAAAACCCGCTTCGCCTTATGCTGCTTCCAAACAAGCGGTGGAAGTTCTGTGCGAACTTTGGCAGTCATTTCTCCAAATTCCGCTCTTTTGCCTTCGTTTCTTCACAGTCTATGGTCCGCGCCAAAGACCGGACCTTGCCATCCATAAATTCACACGCCTTTTATATGAAGAAAAACCTCTTCCCGTCTACGGTGACGGCACCACAGGTCGTGATTATACTTATGTCGACGATACTGTAGAAGGAATTATCAAAGCTATGGATTATGCGCTTATGCACAACGCTTTTGAAA
>ENA-UOYA01000337-UOYA01000337.1-activated-sludge-metagenome-genome-assembly--contig:-NODE-337-length-64151-cov-42.102986_pt1 | contig 64151 bp, 51 predicted proteins | sample MGYA00238163_ERZ764804 | MGnify/ENA primary metagenome ERZ764804 (study PRJEB28919, sample SAMN05720223) | activated sludge metagenome | isolation source: Anaerobic digester | place: Hong Kong...
GGCAGCCGAATTCGAGGTAGCGCTGTTTGCAGATGGCTTTCGCCGCTTCGCGCGCCGGCTTCATCCATTCGCGCATGTCGAACTTGTCCGGATTTTCGGCCTGGAACTTTCGCACGGCGCCGGTCATGGCCAGGCGGATGTCGGTGTCGATGTTGATCTTGCGCACGCCGTGCTTGATGGCTTCCTGAATTTCCGCCACCGGCACGCCATAGGTCTCTTTCATCTTGCCGCCGAACTGGTTGATCAGCGCCAGCAGATCCTGCGGCACGCTGGACGAACCGTGCATCACCAGATGGGTGTTTGGAATGCGCTTGTGGATTTCCTTGACACGGCTGATCGCGAGCACGTCGCCGGTTGGCGGGCGGGTGAACTTGTAGGCGCCGTGACTGGTGCCAATGGCAATGGCCAAAGCGTCAAGCTGGGTCGCCTTGACGAACTGCGCGGCTTCTTCCGGGTCGGTCAGCAACTGGTCGTGGCCCAGCTTGCCGACGGCGCCGACGCCGTCTTCCTCGCCAGCCTCGCCGGTTTCGAGCGACCCGAGGCAGCCGAGCTCGCCTTCGACGGTCACGCCCACTTTGTGAGCCATCGCCACGACCTGTTTGGTGACGTCAACGTTGTAGTCAAAGTTCGCCGGTGTCTTGCCGTCTTCTTTCAGCGAGCCGTCCATCATCACCGAGCCGAAGCCGAGATCAATCGCGCCCTGGCAAATCTTCGGGCTGGTGCCGTGGTCCTGATGCATCACCAGCGGAATATGCGGATAGGCCTCGGTGGCTGCCTGGATCAGGTGCTTGATGAAGCTCTCGCCAGCGTACTTGCGGGCGCCAGCGCTGGCCTGCAGGATCACCGGCGCGCCCACTTCGTCGGCGGCCGCCATCACGGCCTGCACCTGCTCGAGATTGTTGACGTTGAAAGCCGGAATGCCGTAGCCGTTCTCGGCGGCGTGGTCGAGCAGTTCGCGCATGGAAACGAGGGCCATCGTGCTGTCCTTGCTGGGGCTGTAGTGGGATGTAGCCCTCTATTTTATTCAGCGTGGCCAGCTGTAGCGCGGCTACGGCGAATGCGGCCGACCACATGGCCGACGGCGACACCGAGCAGGATGGCCCATTCCAGCGGTATTGCGAGCGTAGCGATGAACGTGGCGAGCAGCGTGATGCGCTCGAACTTGTCGGCGAGCAGGTAGCGAAACTCCCGGCGATCCACCAGATTCCACGCCACCAGAAACAGGATCGCGGCGACTGCGGCCAGCGGCAGAAAGCGGGCCAACGGCGCCACGAAGAAAAGGATGGCGACCAGAAACGCCGCCGCGCAGATCGCCGAAAACGGCGTGACGGCACCTGCTGCCATGTTGACGCCGGAGCGATTGAACGAGCCGCTGGCCGGGTAGGACGAAAAGAACGAACCCACGATATTGGCAACACCCTGCCCGAGAAACTCCTGATTGCCGTCCAGTTTCTCGTGTCGCCGCTTCGCCAGCGCCTGCGCGATGGACACCGCTTCGGCCAGCGCCAGCAGCGTCATCGCGATCGACGGCACCAGCAGCTGACGCAGCGTATCGGGGCTCAGGTCAGGCGACGACAGCGGCGGGATGGCGCTGGGCAACGAATCGACCGTCCGCAGCACGAGATTGGGCTCAACCCAGCGGGCGAATGCCGCCACCGCGCTGCCAGCGACGACAGCCACCAGCATGGCCGGGACGATGCGATTGAGCGGCTGCCAGAGCACGGCAGCAAGCAGCGTCAGGCACCCGGTTGCGATCGCCACCGGCTGAACGGTGGGCAGATGGGCGGCGAACTCAATGACGGTTTGTGCCACCGACGTGCCGCGCGGGATGTCGACGCCGAAGAAGTTGCGGATCTGCGAATTCACGATCAGTACCGCCGCACCTGCCGTGAAGCCTACGATCACCGTGTGCGAGACGTAGTCGATCAGGCGCCCGGCCTTCACCAGCGCCAACAGCAACTGCCAGCAACCCACCATGAAGGCCAGCGTGATCACCAGCTCCACATAGCGAGGCGATTCAGGCTGCGCCAGCGGCGCCATGATCGCGAGAACCGTTAACGAAATGGCGTTCGCCGGGCCGGTCACCATCACGCGCGACGAACCGAACAGCGCAGCGATCACGCAGGGAACCATGGCCGAATAAAGGCCATACGCCGGTGGCATGCCGGCCAGCGTGGCGAAGGCCACGCCCTGCGGCAGTACGACGATGGCGCCAGTGAGTCCCGCGAGGATATCTGTGCGTAAAACGCTGCGGTTGCACAGCAATGGCAACCACGCGAGGAACGGCAGAAACCGCGTCATCAGTCCCCTCCCCCCCGGTGGGGGAGGGCTAGGGAGAGGGGGTTCGCGACTGGCGACTTGTGGTGTTGCTTACTAGCCCACCGCCCCCTCTCCCCCAGCCCCTCTCCCACGAGGGGAGAGGGGAGGAGCGTATCGTCAACATGGGACAGGCAGCTACACACGTTGCTGTCCGTGATAGAGCCGCACCACATGCTCCGCTTCGGCGAAGAACAGCCAGCGTTCCACCAGCAGACCAATCAGGCAGATCACCGATGCTGTCCAGAACCACTTGCTGAAATAGCAAAGCAGGAGCGGCAGCACGAAGCCACACACAATCGCGGCCCAGCGCAGCAGGCGAGCCCGCTCACGGGCGAGCACGAAACCGAACTCGTTGGTCAGGAAGGTGCCATGCGAATGCCCGGCGTCGAGCAGCCGCACGTTGCCTTCACGAAAGCCCAGCGCATCATTGATGCGGTGTGTCTTGCGCGGATGCTTCAGCAGATAGGCCACGTAGAACACCATGCCAATCGCCAGCAGCAAAATGGCCATCATCGGTTTGCCGACCGGCCCAACTTCAGCGGGGCGGAGCGACAGCACGGCCGGTAGCAGCACCGCGCCGCTCATCAGCCCGAACAATACGTATTTCGCTGGCGTCATCCAGGTGTTCCAGCGCGGAATGGTCTTCAGGCAGCTGTAGATCATGCCAGTGCAGAACATGATGGCAATCGCCAGCGCGACCAGCAGCCACAGCGTGACCGGCGTCACCTGCGGCAGGCCGTTGTCCAGCGCGTACAGATGCAGCGCTGCCAGCGGGTACAACGCGATGGCGAGCAAGCCCTCGCGCGACAGCCACGATGTGCGCCAGCGTGTGAGCGAATACACGGCATTCTTGCGGTTGGCGAGATGCAGTGTTGACGAGATCAGGCCCGCAGTGACCAACAGTGCTGCAATTGCGGCGCCCTTGTAGAACGTCAACGCGTCCATGCGGATGTGATCGGCCATCAGTGACGCAATCAGCAGCCACGCCAGCAGGCCCAACCCGGCGCCGGAGGAAACCGTGAAGAAGATGACGGAGAGGGCGGGTTTCACAGGTTGATCAACCGGTTCACAAAGGCTTTGGCCTTGTCGCTGAGACCTTGCCGCAGCGGCAGCGTGGGCGTCACCTCGACTGGCTTGCGTGGCGATAGATAAGCGTTGGTCGGGCGATAGCCGAGCTCGGGCAGCATGTCCTGGCGGCCGCGTGCGGCGGCGAGTTGCGACACTTTCGAGCTTGCGTCATCGTAGTCGCCAAAGTGCCGCGCGTGCGCCGGGCAGGCGAGCACGCAGGCTGGCTGGCGCTCGGCTTCGGGCAATTGCGTGTCGTAAATGCGGTCAACACAGAGCGTGCACTTTTTCATGACGCCCTTGTCCTGGTCCAGTTCGCGGGCGCCATAGGGGCAGGCCCAGGAGCAGTAGTTGCAACCCATGCAGCGCTCGGGATCGACCAGCACGATGCCGTCCTCCGCGCGCTTGTAACTGGCGCCGGTCGGGCACACGGTCACGCAGTGCGCGTCCTCGCAGTGCATGCAGCTCATGGGCACGTTGACGGTTTTCGACAGCGGTTGCATGCCGTTTGCGTCGGCCTGCGACCCGCAGCGATGCGGCGAATACGACGGGTCGCCTTCAATCTCGAAATGGCGGATGCGGTTGTACCAGGTGCCGCTGGGGGCCTTGCCCCAGGCGTCGTAGTCCGGCGCGCCGCCCATCAGCGACTCGCCGTTCCACTCCTTGCAGGCGACCGCGCAAGCATGGCAGCCGACGCAGGTGTCGAGGTCGATGGCAAGCCCTAGGCGCATGTTGCCCCCCGCGGATTGTCATTCCCGCGAAGGCGGGAATTCAGACCGCCGCGCATCAAATCACGGACTGCCAGTGACCACCGACTCGGTCTGGGTTCCCGCCGCCGCGGGGACGACAGCAAATCAGGTTTGCTCATCATTGCGTCCCGAACTCCAGCTTCGGCCACACGCCTGTTTCGTCTGCCTTGCGGATGCGCACGCGCAGGTCGTACCACGCCGCCTGACCGGTGATTGGGTCGCTATTGGACAGCCGCTCGCCGGACTCAGCGCGGACGCTTTCCGCGATGAGGTGATTGAGCAGGAAGCCCACGGTTGCCTCCGATGCGTTGCGCTCCAGCCCCCAGGCCTCGCTCATCTTGCCGATCGCGTTCCAGGTCCACACGGTGTTCGCCTCGACGCCTTCCATCGTCTTCATCTGGCAGCGGATCTTGCCGTGTGGGGACTCCACCCAGACCCAGTCGAGGTCGGCCAGGCCCAGCGACGCGGCGGTCGCTGTGTTCACGTAGAGATAGTTCTGCGCCACGATCTGGCGCAACCACGCGTTCTGGCTGTCCCACGAGTGATACATCATCATCGGGCGCTGGGTGATGGCGTGCAGCGGGTATTCCGTGTTGGCCCCTCTCCCTTGAGGGGAGAGGGGTTGGGGAGAGGGTGACGGTTGCGCCGAAGAACCGTATTGATCCGCCGGGTGGCCTTCCCCCTCTCCCCCGGCCCCTCCCCCACGAGGGGGGAGGGGAGAAGACTCGTACCAGACAGGCAGTGGATCGAAATACTGTTTCAGCCTCGTTTTGTCGAGGTCGCGCGTCGGCTTCGGTCCGTTGTACAGCCCTGCGCCCGCGAGACGAAACTTCTGCAGCGGCTCGGAGTAAAGCTGCGCGATGATGGGCTCCGCCTTCGGAATGAACGCGGCATCCGCGGCGGCCTGCAGATAATCGCGGTTGACGCCGCGCATCCAGCGCTGGTTGTCGGGCCAGTGATGCGCGAAGAAACTTTGCGCCCCAATGTAGGCCTGCCACTGCTGCGGATTCGGTTCGCCGCGAAAAGACTTTTCGCCATCCTTGCCACGGAAGCCCGCGAGGAAGCCGATGCCCGGCGCGCGTTCGTAGTTGACGATGAAGTCGGTGTAGCCTGCAAATTTGCGCGAACCGTCGGTCTTCACGAACGCCGGAAACTTGAGCCGAGTCGCCAGTTCGACCAGCACGTCCTGCCACGGCAGCACATCGCGGTCGAGCGGCAGCACCGGGTGGCGGATCGAATCCGCTGCCGCGTCAGGCTCGCTGATCGGGCGGTCGAGAAAACTGATAGCGTCGTAGCGCTCAAGGTAGGTCGTGTCAGGCAGCACCAGATCAGCGAAGCGCACCGTCTCGCTGTCAAACGCGTCAGCGACGACCAGGAAGGGAATCTTGTGATTGCCTGCCTCATCCCTGGCGCGCAGCATCTCTTGCGTGCCCGCCGTATTCATCGCACTGTTCCACGCCATGTTGGCCATGAAGAGGATCAGCGTGTCGATGGGGTACGGGTCGCCCTCGACGGCGTTCTTGATCACCGCGTGCATCATGCCGTGCGAAGCGAGCGGTGCTTCCCATGAATACGCCTTGTCGAGCCGCAGCGGATTGCCACTGGCATCGAGCGCCAGTTCCTCCGGTCGAGTCGGAAAGCCGAGCGGCGTTTTCGACAGCGCGGTGTCGGGCGCATTGATGATGCCGGGGTCATTCTCGGGTAGTTGCGCGGGCGGGATCGGCCGCGGGAACGGTGCCTTCGAGCGGAAGTTACCGGGGCCGTCGAGTGCGCCGAGCAGCATCTGGATCAGGTGCAGCGCGCGGCAGGTCTGAAAGCCGTTGGCATGGGCGCTGATACCACGCATCGCGTAGAACGCCACCGGCCGGCCGACCACCTTGTCATGCACATTGCCGTAGATATCGGTCCACCGGCACGGCAGCTCGATGGTTTCGTTGAACGCCACATGCGCCATCTCGCGCGCGAGGCGGCGGATCTGTTCGGCCGGAACCCCGCATTGGGCGGCAACGGTGTCGGCCGCGTAGTCGGTGCTACTGTAGCGGTTGAGGATGAGGGAGAAGACGGTACGGACTCTTTGGCTCCCCTCCCCCCTCGTGGGGGAGGGGTTGGGGGAGAGGGGGCTGGTCGCATCGTCGTCAGTCGTTGAGGCACCGTCACCCTCTCCCCTGGCCCCTCTCCCCTCAAGGGAGAGGGGAACAGAACCACTCCAGTGCAGCGCCGGCGCCACGCCCTTTTCCATCCGCTTCGCTGACAGCGCGTTCTGATCCCACACCAGCGGTTTGCCTTCGTCATCGCGCAGGAAAAGTCCATCCTCGGCGGTGCCCGGCGCGTCGATCACCAGCCACGGCGCGTTGGTGTAGCGCACAAGGTAGTCGTGATCGATCCACTCGTTCGCAAGCAGCTCATGCACGATGGCGAGCGCGAGCAAGCCGTCAGTGCCGGGCCGGATCGGCACCCATTCGTCGGCGATGGCGCTGTAGCCGGTGCGCACCGGGTTGACGCTCACAAACTTGGCGCCGCGCGTCTTCAGCTTGTCGAGGCCAATCTTGATCGGGTTTGACGAATGATCCTCGGCGACGCCCCAGAGCACGAAATACTTCGCACGGTCCCAGTCCGGCGAGCCAAATTCCCAGAACGAATAACCGATCGAATAAAGCCCGGCCGCAGCCATGTTGACCGAGCAGAAGCCACCATGCGCGGCCCAGTTCGGCGTGCCGAACTGCTGCGCCCAGAGGCCGGTGAGCGCCTGCATCTGGTCGCGGCCCGTGAAGAACGCGAGCTTCTTGGGATCGGTCGCGCGGATATGCGCGAGGCGTTTGCTCAGCAGATCAAGCGCGTCGTCCCACGAAATCGGGTCGTACAAGCCGTCGCCACGCTCGCTGCCGGGGCGGCGAATCATCGGGTGTTGCAGTTTCGCTTTCGAATACTGCTTCATGATGCCCGCGCTGCCCTTGGCGCAAAGCACGCCCTGATTCACCACGTGATTCGGGTTGCCCTGGATGAAGCGTACGTGCGTCTTACAAGGCTGGCCGGGTTCCCCGGGTCTTTCCTCCGTCGTCACCTTGATGCCGCAACGGCAAGCGCACATGTAGCAGGTGGTGTGATGCACCTGCTGGCGACTGCGATCCTCGAAACGGATCGGGCGTTCGCCAGCGGGCGTCAACGGAACGCTGCTAGCCGCGATGTCAGGTTTGAGTGAAGGCGGAGCGGATGATGAAGCAGGAGGCAAAGCGGGCAGGCCCAGATCGAGGCATCGGTACGGCGGCTGCCGACGGTTCCCCTATTGTGCCTAAGTCATACATATGAGTTGGGCGAAAAAGATAAACAGCGGAACCTCCGGTTCCGAAATAGTCCCTGCCAAGCAGAAATCGTCCCGCGTTTGCCAACGGCTTCTCGTCAAGAATGAAGATAAGACTGGGCTGGAAGCCAAAAAATACGCAAAGTCGATAATTGACACTTTGCTGCTGATAGCCCATTGAGAACGGGCATTTCGACAAAAAGCTATTGACTCATCAGCACCGTACCGCTCACGGTCAGCGTGAGGCTGACCTTGCCACCTTCAATCGCCACCGGCTCGGCGTCAGCCATCGGCGCCGTGGCGGCGCGCATGGCGTACACCTTTGGCTGGATGGGGCGCACATCACCGCCGATGCCGCCGAGATTTACGTCACGCAACGTGTAGCGCGCGAAGCCGAAAGCGCGGCTGGCGGTTTGCGCTTTGGTGCGGAATGCCGCGATGCCACGCTCGACCAGCGCCTGCTCCTCACGTTCGCGCAGCTCGCGCGAGATCTCCAGCGCCGAGCCGACGATCATCAACTTTTGCTGGGCGAGTTTGCCAGCGAGGGCACCGAGCGCCGCGAAATCCCGGCTTTTGAGGATCAGCTCGGCGCGCACCGTCCAGCCGTCGCGCCCGCCCTTGCTGTTCCAGCGCTGGCTGGTGGAGAACGCTCCCGTGCGCGCTTCCACGCCTGCGGCCGCCTTCGCCTGCGCGAGGGCGGCGTTGATCGCCTGCTGCACTTCGCGGGTGATCGGCGCTGCTTCGGCGCCCTGCGCCTCGGCGGCGAGAGTGATAACGGCGAGATCGGGAATCACTTCGCTCGCGACGGTGGCGTCCAGCGTCAGCGCGTCGCGCGACGGTGCTGCGGTAGCCAGGTTCTGACCGTTGGCCGCCGCTGCCAGCAGTGCTGCACACGTGAACGCCAGCACGGTGGCCTGGCCGGAAGAGCGTTTGAGGAGGTTCAGATTCATGGAGGTCCTTATGGGTGGTAATGCCGTGCCGCGCCGCGCCATGGGAGATTTTGCGCCTCCGGTCACGCCTAATGAAACGAGTGATTGACCGAAACGGGGTTGACAGGGGCTGGCAGCGACCGAAAACCGCCGCGGAAATTTGTGCGTATAGGCTTGGTCGCGCCGTCATATGGGCGTTTCGGTACCAGTAAATACAAACTCAAGGCAACCATGCAGCAGAAATCCTGGAAATTTGTGGCCCGTGACGTCGGCGTGGCACTGCTTGGCACTCTCCTCGCGGCCGGTGGCGTCTCGGCGCAGGACATCAGCGGCAAGTTGCGCGCCACCGGCGGCGTGTCAACGGTGGAAGGCTCCGGCGGTGGCGGGCTGGCGACGTGGGCGCTGATCACCGGTTACGGCACCGAGAACCAGATCGGCGCCAATGCCCATCTCACGGGCGTCAAAACGCGCGACTACGCGCTCACCACCGGCGGCGTCGCGGTCGGGCTCTACGATCGTGTCGAGCTGTCCTACGCGCGGCAAGAGTTCAACACCAAAGCAGTGCTGACGGCGATCAGCCCCGCGCTGCGCGACTACAAACTCAAGCAGGACGTCTTCGGCGTCAAGGTGCGGGTGATCGGCGACGCCATCTACGACCAGGACCGGCTGCTGCCGCAGATTGCTGTTGGCGTGCAGGTAAAGGACAACAAGGACGACACCGTGATCCCGTTCCTCAACGGCGCACTCGGGTCGAACATCCGCAATCGCGGTACCGATTTCTACGTCGCTGCCAGCAAGCTCTTCCTCGACAAAAGCCTGCTGCTCAACGGTACCGTCCGTTTCACCAAGGGCAACCAGTTGGGGCTGGTCGGCTTTGAAGGCCCGGATGGCAAGCGCTACCGGCCCGAGTTTGAAGGCTCGCTGGCCTATCTGTTTCGCCGCGATCTGGTGGGCGGCATCGAGGTGCGCACCAAGCGCGGCAATCTGTCGAACGCGGCGTTGAATCTGAGCGAAGGCACCGCGTGGGACGTCTTCGTGGCGTACTTCCCGAGCAAGAACGTGTCGGTTACCGCCGCCTACGTCGATCTCGGCCAGATCGTTGGCGCGCTGACCAGCGGGCGGCGACAGACTGGCGCCTACCTGTCGTTGCAAGTCGGCTTTTAGCGCGGAGCGGGCGACCGGCGACAATTGCGGCTCCCGATCTGGAGCCGCTCTCGTTGCAACGACTCGAATCTCTGACCCCTCTGGGAGCCTTCGACTGCGTGCTGCTGCGTGGCCTGCCCGGCAGCGGCAAGAGCACGCTTGCGCAGCGGCTGGCCAGCGAGCATGGCTTTCATCATCTCGAAGCTGACCAGCATTTCGTGGTGGACGGCGTTTACCGTTTCGACCCAGCCCGAGTCGCCGACGCCCACGCCATCGTGGCGCGTGACGCGCTGGCTGCGCTGCAGGCAGGCCGGAGCGTGGTGGTCGCCAACACCCACGTCCGGCTGTGGGAGATGGCAGCGGTGATCGGGGCTGCGCGCCTCGCCGACCGGTCGTTTTGCGTGGTGGAGTGCACCGGCACATGGCCGAATGTGCACGATGTGCCGGCCGAGGCAATGCGGCGCATGCGCGAGCGCTGGGAGCCGCTTCCGGCAGAATTCGGGGCAATCAGCTTTTCGATATCGGCTGATTGATCAATGGCGGCTGGCGCCGGCTTCTTGAAATTTGCCGATCTGCGCCCAAATCCCCCGCTAACTCAATGGTTTTGACACTGTGCGGCGCCTCGCAGCGCCGGCCAGTGCGTGTGCAGAACAAGAATGGCAAAAAAAGACTTCTACAGCGTCCTCGGGGTGGAGAAATCGGCGTCCGAGGACGAGATCAAGAAGGCCTATCGCAAGCTGGCGATGAAATTCCACCCGGACCGCAATCCGGGTGACAAGGCCGCCGAGGAAAGCTTCAAGGAGGCGAAGGAAGCCTACGAGATCCTCTCCGACGCCAAGAAGCGCGCGGCCTACGACCAGTACGGCCATGCCGGCGTCGATCCGCAGGCGGCAGCCGGTGCCGGCTTCGGCGGCTTCTCGGGCGGCAACTTCGGCGACGCCTTTGGCGACATCTTCGGCGAAATCTTCGGCGGTGGCCGTGGCCGCCAGCAGCGGGCGGATTCGCCGTTCCGTGGCTCCGACCTGCGCTACAACCTCGAAATCACGCTGGAAGAAGCGGCGCGTGGCACCACCACCAAGCTGCGCATCCCGACCACCGAGACCTGCGAGGTTTGCCACGGCACTGGGGCGGAGAAGGGCCACGACCCGGAAACCTGTCCGACCTGCAAGGGCGCGGGCGTGGTGCGGGTATCGCAGGGCTTTTTCTCGGTGCAGCAAACCTGTCCGCAGTGCCACGGCAGCGGCAAGATCATCAAGCACCCCTGCAAGGCCTGTCACGGCGCGGGCGTCACCAAGAAGTCGAAGACGCTGGAAGTCAAAATTCCAGCCGGCGTCGATACCGACGACCGCATCCGCCTTTCCGGCGAGGGCGAGGCGGGTACCAACGGCGGGCCGTCGGGCGACCTTTACGTCGTAGTGCAGATCAAGCCGCACGCGGTGTTCCAGCGCGACGCCGCTGACCTGCATTGCGAGATGCCGATTTCGTTTGCCACTGCGGCGCTTGGCGGTGAGCTGGAGATCCCGACGCTGGATGGCAAGGCGCTGCTGAAGATTCCGTCCGAGACGCAGTCGGGCCAGGTGTTCCGCCTCAAGAACAAGGGTATCCGCCCGGTGCGCGGCAGCGTGACGGGTGACCTCTACTGCCACGTGCAGATTGAAACACCAGTGAATCTGACCTCAAAGCAGAAAGAGCTGTTGCGCGAATTCGAGGAAATTCGCGAGAAGAACGCAGCCAAGCAGAGCCCGAAGCAGAAGGGCTTCTTCGACAAACTGAAGGACTTCTTCGAGAAGTAGGCGCAGCGGGGCCGCACCACGGTTGTGCGCGGCGTGGTGGTAAAAGTCAGGCAGTATCGCCCGCTGCCGTCCCATGAGTGACCGTTCACCGCCTCCGAATTCCGCCGCAGACAACGTCGCAGGCGATGTCGTTGGCGGGCGTACGGTTGCTGCCGCGCCGGCAGACACCCGTTCCAGCACTCAATCCGCCGTCAGCCTGCCAGCTTCCGGAAACCGGCCACGCGCGCTGCGGCTGCGCACACTGTTGACGGTGCCGTTTGTTCTGCTGATCGTGGCGCCCGCCATGGTGATCGCCGGGTCACTGCTCTATACCGGCCTGCAGGCCGTTGATGTGCTGTCGCGGCAACTGATGGAGGACATTTCGGCCCGCGTTGGGCAGGCCGCAGTGCATCAGCTTGAGGAAGCGGCGATCACGCTGCGCTCGACCTTCCCGAATGCCGAGGCAAACCAGAACGCTTCGCTCGACTTGTTCATCGACGATGAACGGCTCGAACGCAAATTGTTCGAACTGACCGCCGACACCCGCACCACTGGCTATCTCTACTTCGGTCGCGAGAATGGCAGTTTCGTCGGCGTCGATCGCGGCCGACCGGGGGCCCGCGCCGCCGCTACCGTGCGTCTGCAGCAGTCAGGTGGCCAGCCGCGCACCATTTACTCCGCCCGGGCGCCGGGCGACCGCACCCGCCTCGTCGAAACCGAGTCGCGGGTCTACGATGCCCGCAGTCGCGTCTGGTATCAGCTCGCCAAGGCATCGCAGCGCTTGACCTGGACACCGGTGTACGTGTCGTTCGCCTCCGGTGCGCTGGTCACCACCGCTGCGCAACCGGTGGTGAGCCCGAGCGGCACCCTGTTTGGCGTGCTCGCCGCCGACGTCGAGCTTTCCGAGCTGAGCACCTTCATGAAGACCGTGGCGGTCAGCGCCAATGGTGTCGCCTTCATTGTTGATCGTGATGGCATGCTGGTGGCGTCGTCAACCCCGGAGCAGCCGTTCCGCAATGAGGACGGTGTGCAAAAGCGGGTGGCCGCCCGCGACAGCCAGTTCGAGCTGGTGCGGGCGGCAGCCCAGTGGTGGCGGGTGTCCGGCCGACGCGGGTCGGCATCGCCCAACATCGATCTGATCACCTCTACCGGCGAGTCGGTAGACGTTGCCTCGCGGCATGTCGGCAGCATCGACGGCATTGACTGGGACATCGTGGTCGCCATCCCGCGCAGCGATTTCACCGCGCCGATCGTGAAGAACGCGGTCGGCATGTTCTTCGTCATCCTCGCCGCGCTGGCTGCCGCGCTGATGCTCGGGCTCTGGGTGTTGCGCCGGGTTACGCGTGACGTCGATCATCTGGTGGCCGCCACTCGCGATGCTTCGGCTGATGGCTTGCCGGCAACGATGCCGGTTACCGCGCTGGCCGAAACCGGTGTGCTGGGGCAGGCGTTTGGCGAGATGGTGCTGCGCCTGCGGCAATCGCTGCTGACCATCCGTAACCAGAACGACCAGTTCGCGCAGCTCAACGCCACACTGGAAGACCGCGTCGAGCGTCGCACCACCCAGCTTGCCGAGCAGAACCTGACGCTGACCGAAGAAATCCTGCGCCGGGAACGGCTGGAGCGCGAGCTGCGGCATACCTCGCAGGCAGCGCAGAAGGCAGCCGAGGACAAGGCCCGCTTCCTGGCGATCCTGAGCCATGAGTTGCGCACGCCATTGCAGGCGGTGGTCGGGGCCAGCCAGTTGCTGGCAGCGCGGCGAGACTCCGGCGTTCGTGCCGAGGAGGTGGAAACGATCGATGCTGCTAGCAAATCGCTGCTGACGCTGATCGACGGCGTGCTGTCGTATTCGCGGCTGGAGGCGGGCGTGGTCACGCCGGTGCTCAGCAGTTTCGGGCTGCGCGATTGCGTTGGTGAAGCCGAGCGCGTGGTGCTCTCTGCCTATACGCGGCCAGACGTGCGGCTGGTGGTCAATGTCGAGCCGTCGGTACCGCCGAGGATTCACACTGATGCCGGCATGCTGCGGCAAATTCTGATCAACCTGCTCGGCAACTCGATGAAGTTCACCGCGGCGGGTGAAGTGCGGCTGACCGTGACAGCCGAAGCGCCCGCGCGCCCGGACGAGCCGCATCTGCTGCGCTTCGATGTGGCAGACACCGGGCCGGGCATCGACTTGGAGACTCAGCAGCGCCTGTTCCAGCCGTTCCAGCAGGGTGGCAGCGGCTCCATACAGGCAGTTGCGACGGGTAGTGGCCTCGGCCTGGTGATCTGTTCATTGCTGGTGAGGGCGCTGGGAGGGACCATTGAAATGAAGAGCCAACCCGGCAAGGGCACCCACATGACATTCACCGTTCTCGCGCAGTCCCCTGTGCCGCTTACTGCCGTTTCTGATCTGCCGGACCACAGCGCTGATGACGCTGCCGACACGCCTCAGACAGGCACCACCAGTGCCGGGCTGGAGGTATCTGGCAGGCCGGGGCGCTTGCGCCCATTGTCGGTGATGGTGGTGGAAGATAACGATGTCAACCGCGAGCTGCTTGGCATCATGCTCGAACAACTCGGTCACCAGGTGACCGCCGTAGGCGACGGTGAGGATGCGATCGCGGCGTGCGAAAGCCGCCACTTTGACGTGGTGTTGATGGATCTCAATCTGCCCCGTATTGGAGGCATCGAAGCCACCCGACGCATCCTGCACCGCAATATCGAAGGGGCTGCACACGGGGATGCGGCGCCGGCTCCAACCATCATCGCCTTGACCGCCAGCGTGAGCGATGCCGACCGTGCGATGTGCGCGGCCGCCGGTATGCGCGGCTTCCTGACCAAGCCGGCGACCGTGTTCAGTCTCGATGCCGCACTTCGCGAAGCGACGAAGGGTGCGGAGCCGTCGGCGGCGTCGACCGCATCATCGACAGTGATCGGCGAACCGGCGCTGGACGAGGAGACGCTCAATTCACTGGCTGACCTCGAATCGCGTGCTGCCGAGCCATTCCTTGAGCGCCTGATTGCCCGCTTCCTGCAGGGCTTGCCAGACGACGTGGCTGCGGTTCGCAGCCAGTGGAAAAAGGGCGATGCCCGCGCCACTGCGGCCCGCGCCCATGCGCTCGCCGGCGCTGCGTCTGCGGTCGGCGCAAGTGCCCTGGCCCGCGCAGCGCGCAGCGTTTGCGACGCGCCGGATGACGCGACGATTGGCAACATGGACACGGTTGCTGCTGCCACTCGTCTGGCACTGGCAGCGTGGAGCGCCCGGCGTTACAGCGGTAATGCCGGTCGTTGACGCGATGCCAATGGCCGGTCAGTCGCACCTACCAGCTGTCCACCATTTACCGCCTATCAACGTTTGTCTTGCGCGCCGTCAACACCGCCAACGGCGCACCATGACAACGTGATAAGAGTGGTCTGAATGTGCCCATTCGCTGCAGGTTTGGCCATTTTGTGACGCGGATTACAGGAAAATAGAGGGTTATGAGTGCAAATACTGTCAGTCCGCAGATTCGTGTTGCGATCGCGGATGATCACCCCATTGTCCGCGCCGGCGTGCGCGGCATCCTTTCGTCCGACGGCAGCATTCAGGTGGTGGGCGAAGCCGAAGATGGTCAATCCGCCATCACCCTGATCCGCAAGGGCGGCGTTGACGTTCTGTTGCTGGATCTCGCCATGCCCGGCCGCGCCGGGCTGTCGCTGTTGCGTCAAGTGCTGGACGAAGCGCCCGAGTTGCGCGTGATCGTGTTCACTGCCTACGACCCGGTCTCGCACAAGGAGCGTGCGCTCGCGTTGGGCGCATCGGGCTACGTCGCCAAGGATTCGCGCCCGGCCGAGATTCTCGACGCCATCCACCAATCGATGCTGCGGCCGGTGCAAAAGCGGGTCGCCAGCAACGAGGGTGAGCCCCACACTCAACTCTCGCTGCGGCAGTACGACATCTTCATCCGCCTCGTGCGCGGCGAATCAGTCACCGACATCGCGAAAGATCTGCACCTGAGCGTGAAAACGGTCAGCACCCACAAGGTCACCGTGCAAAAGCGGCTCGGCGCACAATCGGTGGTCGATCTCGTGCGATACGCCGTGCAGCATCAATTGGTGAATCCGGACGTTTGATTTCGCCGATCGACTGGGCAACACAGCAGCGCGATTCGTCGCGCTTTTTTGCGTCTGTTGGTACGGCTGGCGAAAGCAACTTTCAGTTGAATCGACGGCGGCAAGCGGCTTGGGACTAATTTCTGTCAATAGTCGACTTCCGTGAAAAATACGTCATCAGCCCTTTTCAAATAAGGCTTTCATCGAAAAGCTGACCGGCCAGTCGGCGATGTTCCCGCGCTCGCAGCCTCGCCTGAAAACTTTGCGCGCTGGCGGCAAACCTGGTCGCTAGCATTGACGCCTGCTTTCTGTCGCCACCCGTTTTCCCGCATGACATCCAACCAACGCATCTTCCGCGCGCTGTTCGCCGTGGCGCTCATCCTCGGCATCGCGATGGGCACGCGCAACGCGTTCTCCGGGCTCTTCCTGCAGCCGGTGTCGGCCGACATGAAGTGGGGTCGCGAAGTTTTCTCGTTCGCGGTGGCGCTGCAAAACCTGGTCTGGGGCGCGTCACAGCCGTTCATTGGCTACATCGCCGACCGCTACGGCGCCAAGCGGGTGCTGATCGCAGGGGCAGTCCTCTACGCCGTGGGTCTTGGCTGGACAGCCTTCCTGAGCAACAGTTTCACACTGGCGATCTCCGGCGGCATCCTGATGGGCGTGGCGATCGCCTGCACCACCTACTCGGTCGCCTACAGCGTGCTCGGCAAGATGGTGCCACCGGAGCGTCGTGCCTGGGCGTTTGGCATCAGCGCGGCGGCCGGTTCGTTCGGCCAGTTCTTCATGATCCCGGTCGGTCAGTTCTTCATCACTCAGAACGGCTGGTCAGCGTCGTTGATTGGGCTGGCCGTCATCACCGCCACCATTGCGCCGCTGGGCTGGTATTTCGCCAAGCTCGGCAGCGAAGGCAAGCTGCCGCAACCGGCGGCCGCGACGCAGGCCAGCGCAGGCGAAGCACTACGCACCGCGTTCGCCGACCGCAGCTACACGCTGCTGACGCTGGGTTACTTCGTTTGTGGCTTTCAGGTGGTCTTCATCGGCGCCCATCTCACGCCCTACCTGCTCGACAAGGGCATCGCCGCGCGCGTCGGCGTCACCGCGCTCGCGCTGGTCGGCCTGTTCAACTGCTTCGGCACCTATCTCGCAGGCGTACTCGCCGGCAAGCTGCCCAAGCGCTACGTGCTCTCGTTCATCTACTTCATGCGCTCGGTGGTGATCGTCATCTTCCTCGCGCTTCCGCTCTCCGAGTGGACGGTGTACGCCTTCGCAGCTGCGATCGGATTTTTGTGGCTCTCCACCGTGCCACCCACCAACGCGATCATTGCGCAGGTCTATGGCGTGCGCTACCTGGGCATGCTTGGTGGCATCGTGTTCTTCTCGCACCAGATCGGCAGCTTCCTTGGTGCCTGGCTCGGCGGCAAGCTCTACGACGTTACCGGCAACTACAACACGGTGTGGATGCTCACCATCGCGTTGGGCGTTTTCGCCGCCATCGTGCACCTGCCGATCGATGAGCGGGCGCTGGAGAGCCGGACGCCAGCGTTGGCTTAGCTGTCAGTAGTGTCCGTAACCCGGAGAAGCGAAGCGCGTCCGGGGGCGTAGACCTGGTAGGGCGGGTAATGACCCGCCACAAACCGATACCAGCCAAACTTGTTCTTCGCGAGGGTGGTTCGGGTGCGGCTAGCGCGCTCTGTGGCCGCGCGGGGCCAGTCACTTTTCTTGCTTCGCCAAGAAAAGTAACCAAAAGAAGGCGACCCCAACGATTCGCCTGATTCCTCCGGTGCTCGCAACGCGCGGGACCCGCACAAATCGCCCGATGGCGCGCAAGTCTGCGCGCGGTGGGCTCATGGTGCGGGTCTACGACCGCGCGTTGCTCCGCTCCTCGGGGCGAACCCATGGGGACCCCGTCGAACCAATGCTTGATCGCTTCGCGATTTGTCTGGAAAAGGGAATCACCAGAAGTGCCGAAAATTTCCAACCAATAGCGCAAAATGGCTCTAACGAACCGCAAGATATCTAGAGGAAGTAGCCGGTGTTAATCGCATGCTCAACCAAGCACGGTGCTGGACTGAATCTGTCTGGCGATATGTTGGACTTTCAAACCCTTCATGAAACTATCCACTTTTTGGCTGCAGAAAACGGTCCTATTGGAGGCGAGTTAAGCGAGTTCGTTTTGGGCTTGGCCTATGAAGTGCGTCACGCGAATCAAGGTGACAGAAAGTTCTTGACTATCAGAGAAGATCCCTCTCGCCCTGTTGTGTACCAAAGTGTGGATTTACTTTGGCCAATATTTCTGTTTCAGCTTGGAGTGTTGCGACGCGCAGCGGCATTCTTGCCTACAACGCGCGAACATCAGGCAGTACTTTTTCAGCTGGAGTTTTGCGTTGAAAAGACGCTAACGGGTGTTGATCAGAAAGCGGGCAAGGACTGCTTCGCCTGGTACGAGTCGTTCGCGATGCCCCCCTCCGATTATTTGGTCAACTACGTCTCACACGCTGCTTTGAGGTTCGTGCTTTCAGCCAGTTCCGCGAGAGCGCGCCTCCGCAACTTGCCATCTATTTTGCATTCGATGGATTGCTTGTCGAGCAAGTACCGAGATCATGTCCGCGAAATGGAGAAAGTCGCTACGCAGCAAAACTGCGACGTTAACGACCTGTGGGACTTTACAGAGTGGCCAGGATTTAAGTGGTGATCTTCGCGCTCCAAACTGACTAGGTCGCGATAGAACTCGCATGTCGTTTCTCGCGCTCGCGAAGCGATCAAGCATTGGTTCGAAGGGTCCCCATGGATTCGCCCCGAGGAGCGGAGCAACGCGCGGTCGTAGACCCGCACCATGAGCCCACTGGTTGCGCGTCAGCGCAACTATCGGGCGATTTGTGCGGGTCCCGCGCGTTGCGAGCACCGCAGGAAGCAGGCGAATCCCTGGGGTCGCCTTTCTTTGGTGACTTTCTTTGGCGAAGCAAAGAAAGTCACTGGCCCCGCGCGGCCACTGAGCGCGCTAGTCGCGCGCTAGACGGCCGCCAACGGCGACAACAACTCATCCACATCCGCGACGGTGAGCCCGGTCAGCGCATTGCCACCACCGTCGAGCAAAGCTGCAGCCAGGTCGCGCTTGCGGGCGAGCATGGTGAGCATGTGTTCTTCCAGTGTGCCCTTGGCGACCAGCTTGGTGACGATCACTGGCTTGTCCTGGCCCATGCGGTGGGCGCGGGCGGTGGCTTGCGCTTCCACGGCGGGGTTCCACCACGGGTCGTAGTGGATCACGGTGTCGGCAGCGGTGAGGTTGAGGCCTACGCCGCCAGCTTTCAGGCTGAGCAGAAAGACGGACACTTTGCCCGACTGGAAGTTGTCGATCGGCGTGTCGCGGTCCACGGTGTCACCGGTGAGTAGTACGAACGGAATCTGCTGCTCGTTGAGCTGCCTCCCGATCAGGTCGAGCATGCTGGTGAACTGCGAAAAGATCAGAACCTTGCGGCCTTCTTCCAGCAGCTCGGGCACGTGGGTGGCGACCCATTCGAGCTTGGCCGAGCCGGCGTTCATCGCACGCGCGGATTGGCCCGGCAGCTTCACCAGCCGCGGGTCACAGCACGCCTGGCGCAGCTTGAGCAGGGCATCAAGAATGTGCACGGTGCTTTGCCGCAACCCCTTCTTTTCGATGACGCGGCGGATGTCTTCGTGCACTGCCGTGCGTAGCGCTTCGTAAAGATCGGCCTGCGCTGGCTCCAGCTCGATCCAGCGCGTGTATTCGGTCTTTGGCGGCAATTCACCCAGCACCTGATCGCGGCCGCGGCGCAGGATGAAGGCGCGGATGCGTGTCTTGAGCTTCTGCATGCGCTCGCTATCAGCACGCTGCTCGATGGGGTGGCGGAACAGGCTGTTGAAGCTCTCCAGCGTGCCGAGCAGGCCGGGAATCAGCACGTTGAAGATGGCCCACAGCTCACCGAGGTGGTTCTCCATCGGCGTGCCGGTCAGGGCGATGCGCTGCTGCGCCCGCAGCGACTGCGCGGAGACATAGGTCTTCGCCTTCGCATTCTTCAGCGTCTGCGCCTCGTCGAACACCACCACGTTCCACTCGATGCCGGTCAGCAGTTTCTCGTCGCGTTGCAGCAGCGGGTAACTGGTCAGCACCACGTCCGCGTTGCCGAACGCTGCGGCGCTTTCTGCACGGTCGCTGCCGTGATGGCGATGCACCTTCAGCGTTGGCGCAAAGCGCTCGGCCTCGCGTTGCCAGTTGCTGAGCACAGACGTCGGCGCGATGATCAGGCTCGGGCCCGGCGCCTTCGCCTTGGGGCCGTGCAGTCGATGCAAATGCGCCAGCGTTTGCACCGTCTTGCCGAGGCCCATGTCATCGGCCAGCACGCCGCCCATACCCAGCTCGTAGAGGTGTGCAAGCCAGGACAGACCGTGGTTCTGGTACGGGCGTAGCGTCGCGATGAAGCCCGGCGCGGCGGTGAGCGGCGCCAGCTCGGCACCCTCGCGCAGCTTGTCGCGCATTGCCAGCCAGCGCGGGTGATCGCGACCAAAATAGCGCACCGTGAAGTTCGGCAGATCGGGCAACAGCGCGGCCTGCAGCTCGCTGATCTGTGCCACACCACCGCCGTGGAACCAGTCGAATACCGGTTTCAGGATGGTCGCGATGCGCTCACCACTCAGGCGCACCACCTGCGCCGCCAGTGCGCGATCCGGCACCGGCACCGAGAGCAGCACATGCTCGACGGTGGGCAGTGCCTCCACCCATTGCTCCGGGTCTTTCTGCGCCCCGATCAGTTTGGCGAGTGCTGGCGCCAGATCGACGCGCTTGCCGTCAATATCCACGCCAAGCGAAAGACGATACCAGCCGACTTCGGTGCCCGGTGCCAGCTCCAGCGTGGGCTCCGGGATGTCGGCCATCGAGATGGGAAAGCCGGCCTCGATCTCAATGGCGAAGCCGGCCATCTGCGCATCCGCCAGCACCGTCGGCCCGCGGCCCGACCAGTCATGGTCGGGCAGACCCCAGAGCGACTCGCGCAATGCCTTGATGTCGCGGGCGTAGGCCAGCGAGGGCTCGATGCGGTCGGCGGTGTAGAGCAGGCGCGGCATGCGCATCTCCCACTGCGATTCCACCCGCACATTGCGCAGGCGCTGGCCGACCAGCTCGCGACCCACGCGCTCCTGCTCGATCGCGTGATCCAGCCCGTTGCGATGGTAGGGCACCAGGCGCCCGTCCGGGTAACGGAACAGCAGCTGCACCGCCGGGAACACGCGCCCCTGCAGACTTGAATTGCGGCCCCAGCCGACCGACACATCAAACTCGATCAGTGCAAAGCGCAGCACCGCCTGCGGCGTCGGTAGCGGTGGCTCAACGTGCCCCGCGTTGTCGGCGGTAACGGTCGGGCAACGAGGGACTAGCGCAAAATCGGGCAATTCGCGCAGCGCGTCGTCCACGAAGGCCCACGCCGTGGCATCGTCTGCTTTCAGCGGCGGCAACGCAATGAGACGGGCCAGCGTCGCGGACGACACGGTGGTTTTCAGCGGGCGCAGTTGCAGGTGGGCGGCGTCAATCGCCAGCGGCGGCGTAAGCGCGATGATCGGCATGCTGGCTGCGTCCGCGTCCTGCGCGGCCTTCGCGCGCAACGCCATGCGTGGCCCTTGCGGTGTCTCCACTGCGTCCCATATCAGCTGCGCGTCGAGCGCTTCGCCCATCGCCAGCGGCGCGGCCAGCGAGGGCGCGTCGGCCGCCTTGAGCGCGCGGGCGCGCACTACGCTGTCGGTGTAGCCATCCGGTGCCAGCCACAGGCGGCGCGTGGCCAGCGCCATGTCGAGCAACTGCGCGCCGATCACGCCGGAGAGGGCGAGCACCGGCCGCGCCGACTGCATGCCGATGGTGGCCGCCATCATGCGCAGGATGGGCTCGTCCTCAGGGGCCACATAGCCGGGCGTGGCGTGGCCGTGTGTGACCCATGCGAGTGACGCGGCCTGCACGTTGAGCTTCGTCTCACCGCCCTTCAGCCGGCGCGCCTTGGCGATGGTCAGCTCGCCACGTGCGGTGAGCAGATAGGCCACGATGTCGGGCGCCGCCTTGCTGTCCTCGGCGTCGGTCTCGTTCGCGCGACTGCGCGGCGTCGTCTCGAACCCAGCGCGCAGCCACTGTGACAGCTCGGGCGCGAGACCAGTGCGCAGGGTGGTTGTGGCGCCGGGCGTCGTGCTCGCTGCGCTGGACGTGAGGGTTGTAGCGTCTGGCAAGTCAGGCGGCGGCAGGCCTTCGCCAATCGGCTCGGCGGATTGCCCGGTGAGCGTGCCGTTGCGCTGCGGCTGCATGGTCGTCCACAGGTAGGCGAGACCGGCGGCGTGTTTGCAATTCAGGCGGGTGGCGCAGGTGCATTCGGCAGCGAAGAGATCGATGCCGAACTCGAAGAATTCCATTTCCACCGTGGTGGTACAGGGTTCGCCGCTGCCGTCCTGCACTTTGGCGACCAGGTGCCAGACGCGCTCTTCGTCGATCTGCGCGGACTCGATGTTGATGCGCTTGTCGGTGACGAAGCCGATGCCGTTGCGAAAGCCCTGTTCGCCGAACTCCTTTTCGAGGTCGGTGCGGGCGGCCTGCAGATCGAGCGCGGTGCGCGCTGCGCGAGACATCTTGCTACTCCACTGCTAGTTCAAGACGAGGCTAGACACGACGACGCAGACAGTGCGGTCGCACGGCAAGGAGGAGTAACAACGCATCGGATTGAACTGGCAATGGAGTTAGTGCGCCTCATCCCAGTTGGGCCCCACGCCAACCTCCGCTACCAGCGGCACGCGCAGCGAGGCAACGCCAGTCATTTTCTCGGGCAGCACGCGTTTGACCAGATCAAGCTCGGCTTGTGGCACTTCGAGCACCAGCTCGTCATGCACCTGCATGATGAGTTTGGTCGCGAGCTTTTGTGCGTGCAGCCAGTCGTCGACCGCGATCATCGCGAGCTTGATCAAATCAGCGGCGGTGCCCTGCATGGGCGCATTGATGGCGGCACGCTCGGCGCCCGCACGGCGCGGGCCGTTGCCGCCGTTGATGTCGGTCAACGTCAGGCGACGGCCGAATACCGTTTCGACGTAGCCCCTGGCACGGGCCGATTCACGCGTCTGCTGCATGTATTCGGCGACGCCGGGATAGCGCGCGAAATACTTGTCGATGAACTGCTGCGCGGCGTTGCGTTCGATACCCAGTTGCGATGCCAGGCCGAACGCACCCATGCCGTAGATCAGCCCGAAGTTCACTGCCTTGGTGTAGCGCCGTTGCTCACTGGTGATCTCGCTGATCGGCACGCCGAAGATGTCTGCCGCTGTGGCCTTGTGGATGTCGAGGCCCTTGGCGAAGGCATCCAGCAGCGAGGCATCCTGCGAGATGTGCGCCATGATGCGCAGCTCAATCTGCGAGTAGTCGGCCGACACGATGACGTTACCGGGCGCCGCGATGAAGGCCTTGCGGATCTCGCGACCCTGCGGCGTGCGCACGGGGATGTTCTGCAGATTCGGGTCGTTGCTCGACAGGCGCCCGGTGATGGCGGTGGCCTGCCCGTAGTTGGTGTGCACCCGCCCGGTGTGCGGGTTCACCATCTTCGGCAGCTTGTCGGTGTAGGTGCTCTTGAGTTTCGACAGCGAGCGGTGTTCGAGGATCAGTTTCGGCAGCGGATAGTCATCGGCGAGCTCGGTGAGCACTTCCTCGTCGGTCGAGGGCTGACCAGTGGCGGTCTTTCGCTTTACCGGCAGACCCAGCTTGCCGAAGAGGATTTCACCGAGCTGCTTGGGCGAGCCCAGATTGAATGGCTGGCCAGCGGCTTCGTAGGCCTTCTGCTCCAGCGCGTTGACCTGCAGGCCGAGATCATGCGACTGCTTCTGCAGCAGCGCGGCGTCGATCAGCACGCCGTTACGCTCGATGCGCACCAGCACCTCCCGCGTTGGCAACTCGAGCTTTTCGTAGACGTAGCGCAGCTTGTCGTCCTGCGCCACCTGCGGCCAGATTTCATGATGCAGACGCAGCGTGACGTCTGCGTCCTCAGCGCTGTACTCGCTGGCGCGGGCGATGTCCACCTCGTCAAAGCCAATCTGCTTGGCGCCCTTGCCAGCAACGTCCTCGAACTTGATCGTCTTCTCGTCGAGGAAGCGCAGCGCCATCGAGTCCATGTCGTGCGGCTTGTGGCTCTCCAGCACGTAGTCGGCGAGCAGCGTGTCGTGCGCAACGCCGCGCACCTGAATGCCGTGATTGAGCAGAACATGTTCGTCGTACTTGGCGTTCTGCGCGAGCTTCGCTTTGCTGGCATCTTCGAACCAGGGTTTCAGCTTGGCAAGCGTTGTGTCCAGCGGCAACTGTTCGGGCACACCGGGGTAGCGATGCGCCAGCGGGATGTACACGGCCTCGAACGGCGTCCAAGCGAAGGAGAGGCCCACCACTTGCGCCAGCATCGGCTCCAGCGACGTGGTTTCGGTGTCGAAGCAGGTGAGCTCGGCGACGTTGATCGCTGCGATGACGTCGTCGAGTTCGGCGTCGGTGAAGATGGTTTTGTAGTGGCGGGGTTTCTTCAACTGAGCCCCTCCCCCTTGAGGGGGGAGGGGTTGGGGAGAGGGTGAGGTTTGATCCGGAGATCCAGCTGAGCTTTGCGAGGCACCGTCACCCTCTCCCCCCGCCCCTCCCCCATCGAGGGGGAGGGGTGCAGACGCGCGTGCTTCATTCAGGAATGACTTGAACTCGAACCGTTCAAAGTAACCCAGTAACGCAGACGTGTCTGCAGGCGCGAACGCCAGCGTCGCCGGCGCATACGGCAACTCCAGATCGCACTTCACGGTCAGCAACTGCTTGCCCTTTGGCAGCCAGTCCAGCGTGTTGCGCAGGTTCTCGCCCACCACGCCTGTGATCTTGTCGGCATGGGCGACGATGGCATCGAGCGACCCGTGTTCGGCGAGCCATTTTGCTGCCGTCTTCGGGCCGACCTTGGGCACACCGGGCACGTTGTCCACGGTGTCGCCGATCAGTGTGAGGTAGTCGAGAATCTGCGTTGGCTTGACGCCGAACTTGGCCATCACGCCCGCTTCGTCGAGCGTCTCGTTCGACATCGTGTTCTTCAACGTGATGTGCGGCGTGACGAGCTGGGCGAGATCCTTGTCGCCGGTGGAGATCACGCACTCGATGTCGGCCGCCTCGGCCTGCTTTGCCAGCGTGCCGATTACATCGTCGGCCTCCACGCCTTTCTCCACAATCAGCGGCCAGCCATGCGCGCGGATGATGTCGTAGAGCGGCTGGATCTGCGGCCGCATGTCGTCGGGCATTGGCGAACGGTTGGCCTTGTATTCGGGGTACCAGTCGTCCCGGAAAGTCTTTCCCGGCGCGTCGAACACCACCGCAAAGTAGTCGGGCTTTTCGTTCGTCACCAGCAGGCGCAGCATCGACAGCACGCCGCGGATCGCGCCGGTCGGTTCGCCCGCTTTGGTACGCAGGTCCGGTAGCGCGTGGTAGGCACGGTACAGGTATGATGAACCGTCAACAAGAACCAGTTTTTTGCGGGAATCAGCAGCCATGACCGATCAGACAACCCATAACGAGAGCACGAAGGCGAAGGTGGCGCACCTGAAGAGCGCCGTTGGCGCCACCGATCTCACGCCGGGGCAGGAAGCATGGCGTGCCTTGCAGATTATGTCGGAGTTCGTCTACGCCACCGAGAAGCTGCGCCCGGTGCAGCCGGCGGTGTCGATCTTCGGCTCGGCGCGCATCAAGGCGGATAACCCGTGGTATCAGCGCACGGTGGATATCGCGAGGGCGCTGTCGGACTCGGGATTCAGTGTGATCTCGGGCGGTGGCCCCGGCATCATGGAGGCGGCCAACGTCGGCGCCTTCGAGGGAAAAAGCCTGTCGATCGGGCTCAACATCCAGTTGCCGCACGAGCAGCACGGTAACCCGTGGCAGGACATGGGGATTTCGTTCAAATATTTCTTCAACCGCAAGCTGGCGTTTGTGCGTACCTCGTCGGCGCTGGTCTGCATGCCCGGCGGCTTTGGCACGCTGGATGAGTTGACCGAAGCGCTGACGCTGATCCAGACCGGCAAGGCGCGGCGGATGCCGATCATCCTGGTTGGGCGCGAGTTCTGGAGCGGTCTGCACGACTGGATGCGCGCGACCCTGTTGCGCGACAAGCTGATCTCGCCCGGCGACATTGAACTGATGCAGATTCTCGAAGAGCCGCAGGAGATCGTGGATGCGATTTTTGACGTCTACGAACGCGAGGGCATCGCGCCGACTGTGCAGGAACGGCAGCAGATTTTGACGCTTTAGTCAGACGGCATGGGGCGATCAACTTTTCGGCTAATTCCAGAATAAACGTGGGCTACAGCCTGAAAATTGCAGAAGTCGACTTTGTCGTTTGTTGGTCTCTAAGCCCTACTCAAATGGGCTTTTGGATCAGAAGTTGATGGCCAAGTCGCAAGCAGCGGAAGTGGTTATCGCGGGCATTCAACGCGTAACCAGCACCGCAGACGACGTTGCGCTTGCCCGCGATCTCGCGCTGCGCGCCGGCGCCTTGCTGCTTGACCTGCGTGCGGGCGCGTGCGGCGCCAATGCGATGGACGCGCGGGCGCTGGGCGACGCCGGGGACGCGCAGGCCAACGCCTTGTTGCTCGCCGCACTGGCACAGGCACGTCCGTCCGACGCAGTGCTGTCGGAAGAGTCTGTCGATGATCTTCAACGCTTGCACACCCATCGCGTCTGGATCATCGACCCGCTCGACGGCACCCGCGAGTTTCGCGAAGGCCGTGACGACTGGGCGGTGCATGTCGCGCTGGTGGCTGATGGCCGGGTGCTTGCTGCGGCAGTCTCGCAGCCGGCGCGCGATGACGTGTTCGACACCGCGCCCGTGGCTTCCGGGACACCCTTGCCGCCGCCCGTTGCAGCAAGCGCGCGCCGCGTCGTCATCAGCCGCTCGCGCCCCCCGCGCTGTGCGCAGGCGGTGGCGGACGCGCTTGGCGCCACGCTATGGCAGGTCGGTTCCGCCGGCGCCAAGGCGCTCACGGTTGTACGCGGCGAGGCGCTCGCCTATGTGCACGAGGGCGGCATGAACGAGTGGGACGCCGCGGCACCGGTCGGCGTCGCGCTCGCGCATGGACTGCATGTGAGCGACCTGCACGGCGAGCCCATCGTGTTCAACCAGCGTGATGTGGTGTTGCACCAAGGGCTGGTGATTTGCCGCAAGGAACTCGCGCCTGCCGTCCTCAACCCTGTGTAGGTGCGGGTCTGATCTGCAAAGGGTGGCCACAGCAATCGCGAGCAAGCTCGCTCCTACAAACACGCCAAACCAGTAAGTCTCCCTTGCGCAGCAGGGGAGATGTCGGCGCAGCCGACAGAGGGGTCGCGGCGAAGCCGCTCCTACATCGTGACCAGAGGCAAAATCGGCAACCGCTCCACCACCCGCCCGTTCTGCTGGTGCTCGCCGATGATCTCGTCGATGCTGACCTCTCGCTCCGCTAGACTTTTTCTCGCGTCACCACAATGGCGCACGTCCTCACGTAAACACAGCAATTCACAGCCCTCCGCAGGATGGGCAAATGGAACCCATGAACTCCACCGAACAGCAATTCTTCAACGACCTTGAAAAAAAGCTCTGGACCGCCGCCGACAAGCTGCGCTCCAATCTGGATGCAGCTGTTTACAAGCATGTCGTTCTAGGCCTGATCTTCCTTAAATACGTCTCCGACGCCTTCGAGGAAAGGCAGGCCGAGCTCAAGGCACAATTTGCTGACCCCGCACACGACTACTTCATCGATCCTGCTGAGTATGGCGACGGCTATACCCCTCAGGTGGCCGCCGAGCTGGAAGTGCGTGACTACTACACCGAGAAAAACGTGTTCTGGGTGCCGATGGAAGCGCGCTGGCAAACCCTGCGCGACAGCGCCCAACTGCCACCCAAAGCACCGCTGCCTTGGAACAAGCCGGGCAAGGACGAGCCGGAAGAGATGCGCAGCGTCGGCTGGCTGATCGACAACGCCATGGAGGCCATAGAGCGCGAGAACGAGAAAAAGCTCAAGAACGTGCTTAACAAAGACTTCGCCCGCACCCAGATTGACAGCCACAAGCTGGCTGACCTGATCGCGCACTTCTCCGATACCGATTTCAACCGCAAGGAATACAACGGCCAACCGCTCAATCTGAAAAGCAAAGACATCCTCGGCCACGTCTACGAATACTTCCTCGGCCAATTCGCCCTGGCCGAAGGCAAGAAGGGCGGCCAGTACTACACGCCCAAGAGCATCGTCACGCTGATCGTCGAAATGCTACAGCCCTTCAAGGGCCGCGTGTACGACCCGGCCATGGGCTCGGGCGGCTTCTTTGTGCAGAGCGAAGAGTTCATCGAACAGCACGGCGGCAAGGTGGCCAATGGCAAGACCGGGCACATCAGCGTCTACGGGCAGGAGAGTAACCCCACCACCTGGCGTCTGGCCGCGATGAACATGGCCATTCGCGGCATCGACTTCAACTTTGGTGGCGCACCCGGCGACACGCTGTTGAACGACCTGCACCCCGACCTGCGTGCCGATTTCGTCATGGCCAACCCGCCCTTCAACATGAAGGAGTGGTGGAACGAAAAACTGGCTAGCGACCCACGCTGGATTGCCGGCACTCCGCCCCAAGGCAATGCCAACTTCGCGTGGTTGCAGCACATGCTCTACCACCTGGCCCCGGCGGGCAGCATGGCCTTGTTGCTTGCCAATGGCTCGATGAGCAGCAACACCAACAACGAAGGCGAGATTCGCAAAAAGCTGATCGAGGACGACTACGTGGAATGCATGGTCGCGCTGCCCGGCCAGCTCTTCACCAACACGCAAATCCCGGCCTGCATCTGGTTCCTCACCCGCGACAAGCGCAATGGCCTGGCGCTCAACAAAACCAAGCGCGACCGGCGCGGCCAGTTCCTGTTCATCGACGCCCGCCAGCTCGGCTATATGAAAGACCGCGTGCTGCGTGACTTCACAGTCGAAGACATCAAGAAGATTGCCGACACCTTCCATGCCTGGCAACTGGGTGAAGGTTATGAAGATGTCGCGGGCTTCTGCTACTCGGCCTCGCTGGATGACATTCGCAAGCACGAGCATGTGCTGATGCCCGGGCGCTATGTGGGCGCTGAGGAGCAGGATGATGACGGAGAAGCCTTTGCGGGCAAGATGGCGCGGCTGACGGCGCAATTGGCCGCGCAGTTTGTGGAGAGTGCGAAGCTGGAGGGCGAGATCAAGAAGAACTTGGCGGGGTTGGGTTATGGCTTCTGATTGGAAACCTGGACGCCTACGAGATATTGCTGACGTTGTGATGGGGCAGTCTCCAACTGCTGATTACGTCAATGAAGCATGTCAGGGAAAGCCACTGTTAAACGGGCCAACTGAGTTTGGCTCCATGTACCCAACTCCTGTGCAGTTCACAACTGACGTGCGCAAGAAAGCAAATCCAGGAGATCTATTATTCTGTGTGCGCGGTTCGACCACCGGGCGCATGAATTGGGCTGATCAGGAGTATGCGATTGGGAGAGGGCTTGCGGCAATACGGCACCGTGACGGTGATGCCTTTCAGCATTTTGTCAGAGCAGTTATTGAGCTCAAGCTCCCCGAGCTGCTTGCCGCTGCAACTGGTTCAACATTCCCCAACGTTGGTCGCGACCAATTACTCGACATTCCCGCTTCTATTCCGCCTAAGGAAGAGCAACAGGTAATCTCTCGCTTCTTCAAAGGCATTGACGACAAGATAGAAATCAACCGCCGCATCAACCAAACCCTCGAAGCCATGGCGCAAGCCATCTTCAAATCGTGGTTTGTCGATTTCGACCCGGTCAAAGCCAAAATCGCCGCTATCGCTGAAGGCCGCGACCCGCTGCGCGCCGCCATGAGCGCCATCAGCGGCAAGCTCGACGCCGAACTCGATACCCTGCCGCCCGAGCAATACGCCCAACTCGCCGCCACCGCAGCGCTGTTTCCGGATGAAATGGAGGAGTCGGAGTTGGGGGAGATTCCGAGGGGGTGGTCCTGTGGTGGGCTCGGAGATATTTGCAGCTTTACGGCGGGCAGCGCATTCAAACCGGAACACCAGGGCAGTACAGAGGGGGACTATCCGTTCATCAAGGTGAGCGATATGAACCTTGCGGGCAACGAAGTCTTTATTCAATCGGCTAACAACTACGTCAGCAAAGCTCAACAGTCTGAGATGAAGGCGAAGTTGCACCCGGTGGGGGCGACGGTTTTCGCCAAGATTGGCGTGGCACTGATTTCGAATCGCCGGAGATTGCTGACTTCCCCGACCATCATTGACAACAACTTGATGTCAGCCAGTCCCGTTGAAGGTAAATCCGGGCAGTACTTTTTGTATTCGCTGCTCAGTACACTCGATTTCAATACCTTGGTCTCGGGCACCGCCCTGCCGTACATCAACGTTTCCGACCTTAAGAAGATACCCATTGTGCGGCCACCGTCCGAAGCTTGCCGTGCTTTTGAGGCGAAGGCGTCCTCGATTTTCTCAATGATGCAGACGCTGGCAGCACAGAGCTCAACCCTTGCGACGACTCGAGATGCCTTGCTCCCTAAGTTGCTGTCAGGGGAAATTGAAACATCTGGAACATTTGAGGGCTGACCATGGATTTTTGGCGCCCGAAATATCACGACTATCTCAACTCCGAAGGGGATGTGGACATCATTGGCTCCACCTTCCAGCGGAGCAGAATATTGAAAGAGCTAGAGCCGGAAACATATCAATTGTCTTTCGAGGATTGGGTGGAGGAGCGAAAGAGCAGCCTGCGCGACGTGGCGGGCCAAGTGCTTGCTGCGCACGACAATGCAAATCGTTTCAGTGCACTTAAGAAGGCATATGGCTCTCGAAATGTCGTCCCTTTTCTTGGCGCGGGACTTTCAATGCCCAGCGGGTATCCAGGGTGGACGAAATTCCTATGGGATCTGCAGTGTGAATCGCACGTCAAGGCAGATGATTTGGAGTCGCTATTAGGCGCTGGGGATTACGAGGGGGCTGCTCAGTTACTTCACGATGATCTTGGTCCTGCATTGTTTAATAAGCAACTTCAAGAATGCTTCGACAGAGACTGTACCGCGACCGGCGCAATTAATTTGTTTCCGCTCGTGTTTTCAGAATCCAATGTCATCACAACCAACTTCGACAAATTGCTAGAGTCTGCCTTTTCTGGGCAATCACAGGGCTTTGATCAAGTGGTTTTCGGCAGTAACTTGGGAGAGGCATTACGCATTCTGAGTGCCGGAGGAAGATACCTGCTGAAGTTACACGGCTCATGTGAAACAGTTGCCAATCGTGTCTTGCTGCGTGATGAGTATGCGCAAGCCTATGGCGATGCCGGCACCGTGGAAAAGTTCTTCTCCCGATTTTTGTTTGGCAAGTCACTGCTATTTGTAGGCTGTAGCTTGCTGACAGACCGCACGCTTCGAACGATGGAGCAAGTGGTTGCCGCAGAAGGTGCACACACACTGCCGCAGCACTACGCCTTTCTTGAATTGAAGGATGGGATTGATCGCGTAGAACGAAAAAAAGGCATGGCAAAGGCCAATATATTTCCGATCTGGTATCCAGAGGGTGAGCACGATGAATCTATCGAGGCGCTTCTGCTGGCATTGACGGAGGAAGAGTCCTGATGAAACTCAAAACCGTCACCCTGCGTGGCTACAAGTCCATCGCCAAGCTGGGGGCCTTCGAGCTGCGCAACCTCAACGTGCTGATCGGCGCCAACGGCGCTACGGACTATTTAAATGATGACCGGACATCGTGCCAGTCGACAAGCTGGAGGGACAAGTAATGATCAATCAAATCAAACTCGACAATTTTGGCCCACTCTCCAACATCAATTGGTCGGCACTCGGCAAGATCAATCTGGTCATTGGCGGCAACGGCAGCGGCAAAACCTTCCTGCTCAAGGCGATCTACACCAGCTTGCGCACACTAGAAGATTACAAACGTGGCAACGAACAGCGTTCCGCCTCTGAAATTCTGGCGGACAAGCTGTATTGGACGTTTCAGGCTGAAAAAATTGGCGATCTGGTCAGCAAGGGGGCTGATTCGCCTTTGTCGAGTTCGCTCACCATCGACAAAAATGATTTCTCGTATGGCTTCGGCAAAGACACCAGCAAGCAGATTTCCAGTTTAGAAAACCACGTGCCGCCACGGGCCAGCAACTCGATCTTTTTGCCGGCCAAGGAAGTGCTGTCATTACATCAGGTCATTTTGAAGTCGCGGGAACAGGACAAGGCTTTTGGGTTTGATGACACTTACTTCGACCTCGCTAAAGCGCTGCGTATTTCTCCCCGCATGGGTAAGAATTACAAAGAGTTCGCGCAGTCACGCACACAGCTTGAGGAGATTCTGGGTGGGGTGGTTGAGTATGACGAGGACTCGGGCCGCTGGCTGTTTGTTAAAGGCCGGCACAAGTTTCCGATAGGCGTGACGGCGGAAGGTATCAAGAAGATCGCCATTCTGGATACTCTGCTGGGTAATCGCTACCTAGATACCAACTCTGTGGTGTTGATCGATGAACCCGAGTCGGCCTTGCACCCCACCGCCATCTCGCAATTGCTAGACATCGTTGCCATGCTGGCTGAGCGCGGTATCCAGTTCTTCATGGCCAGCCATTCCTATTTTGTGGTCAAGAAATTGTTTCTGATCGCACAAGAGCGCGGCTGGTCTATTCCCGTGATTTCCGCCACCGGCAACGAGTGGGCATGCGATGACCTGAAGAACGGCATGCCGAATAACCCCATCATTGCCGAGTCGATTCGCCTCTACCAGCAGGAAGTGGAGTTGGCCCTGAAATGACCACGGATGCCATCATCGAATCAGGGATGACGTTTGGCCCTTATCCGGCTGGGCAGTGCTTTTACATCGAGAAGAGCGCGTGCTACGAGAAGGTGGAGGAAGGCGTGCAGATGGCGGAATTCTTGTTGCTGAAACAGCAGCAACAAGGGCCCACGGTGTGGGTGGTTGAAGCCAAGTCCAGCAGCCCAAGGCCAGAGACACAGCCCAATTTCGCTGAATTCATCGACGAAATCCGCACCAAGTTCACCAACGGCTTTTTGTTGGCGGTCGCCGCCCGACTGCAACGCCATCCGGCGGCGGAAGACGAACTGCCCGCGGCCTTCAAGGCGCTCGATTTGCAGGCACAGGGGTTCCGTTTCGTACTGGTCATCAACGGGCACAAACGAGAATGGCTGGAACCACTGCAAAGTGCATTGGTGCAGGCCTTGATGCCGGTTGTGAAAACGTGGGCACTCCCCGCCACTTCAGTCGCAGTGCTGAACCATGAGCTAGCGCAAAAGCACGGTTTGATTCTGCCGAGAGCGGGAGCTGCGCCGTGATGAACGAACAACAACTCGAAGACCTGTGCATTGGCTGGTTTCAGGAAACTGGTTGGCAGTTTGTCCATGGGCCGGACATTGCACCCGACGCCACGAACCCTGAACGGGCCGATTACCGGCAGGTTCTCCTGCGCGACCGATTGCTGGCTGCACTTGCGCGAATCAACCCACACATTCCCGCTGTTGCGCTTGAACAGGCCGCACACATTGTGCAAACCATCAGTGAGCCCCAGGCTGTGGTGCGCAACCGCAGTTTTCATCGGCTGCTGCTTTCGGGTGTGACGGTGGAGTTCTCGGTTGGGGATGACAATAAGACTGATCTGGTGCACCTGATCGACTTCGCCAATCCGCAGCACAACGAATTTCTGGTCATCAATCAGTTCACGGTCACCGGCACCAAGCAACCTCGGCGGCCCGATCTGGTAGCCTTTATCAATGGCCTGCCGTTGGCGGTGATCGAGCTGAAGAACCCGGCCAACGAACAGACGGATGTTTGGGATGCCTTCAACCAGTTGCAGACCTACAAGGACGAAATCGGCGATCTGTTCAACAGCAACGAGGCGCTGGTGGTCAGCGATGGCTGGACGGCGCGGGTGGGTTCGCTCACAGCCAATGCCGAACGGATGTTGCCCTGGCGCACCATCGCCAATGAGGACGACCGGCCCCGCCTGCAACTGGAGTTGGAAACCGTGGTGCGCGGCTTTTTCGCGCCCGAGCTATTCCTCGATTACGTCCGCCACTTCGTGCTGTTCGAGCAAGATGGCGATGCGGTGATCAAAAAGATCGCGGGGTATCACCAGTTCCACGCCGTGCGAGAAGCGGTGCGGGCCACGGTGATCGCGGCGAGCTCTCCTGACAAGGGGCTGCTGGAGGTGCGCGAGGAACGCGCCACTTATGGCAAAGAGGTAAAGCCTGGCTCGCGCAAGGCGGGTGTGGTGTGGCACACGCAGGGCTCGGGGAAGAGCATCACCATGGCCTGCTACGCGGGCAAGCTGCTGCAACAGCCGGAGATGAAGAACCCCACGCTGGTCGTGGTGACGGACCGCAACGATCTGGATGGCCAGCTGTTTGCCACCTTCTGCGCGGCCAGCGACTTGCTCAAAACCACGCCGCTGCAGGCGGGCAGCCGCGATGAGCTGCGCGAAATGCTGGCTTCGCGTCAGGCGGGCGGCATCATCTTCACCACGGTGCAGAAATTTGCGCTGCTGGACGAGGAAGACGAACATCCTTTGCTGTCCGACCGATCCAATATCGTGGTTATCTCGGATGAAGCGCATCGCAGCCAGTACGGCACCAAGGGACGCTTTGATGAGAAGGCTGGAAAGTATGTGTTCGGCTATGCCAAGCACCTGCGCGATGCACTGAAGAACGCCACCTTCATCGGCTTCACCGGGACACCGATCGCCCTAGAGGATAAGGACACCCGCGCGGTGTTTGGTGACTATGTCAGCATCTACGACATCCAGGACGCAGTGGATGATGGCGCCACGGTACCGATCTACTACGAAAGCCGTCTGGCCAAGCTGGATGTGAAGCAGGCCGAGATCGACGCGCTCAACGAGCAGGTCGATGAAGTGGTGGAGGACGAAGAGGACATCGCCAGCCGCGAGAAGACCAAGAGTGAATGGGCCGCGCTGGAAAAACTGGTCGGTGCCGAGCCGCGTCTGGCGCAAGTAGCCAAAGACCTGGTCGAGCACTTTGAGAGCCGCAGTGCAACGCTGGATGGCAAGGCCATGATCGTGTGCATGAGCCGCGACATTTGTGCCCAGCTTTATAAGGCCGTCGTCACCTTGCGGCCAGACTGGCACAACGACGATCCGGAAAAAGGCGCGATCAAGGTGGTGATGACGGGCTCCGCAGCCGACAAGGAATTGCTGCAACCGCACCTATACAGCAAGCAAGTGAAGAAGCGGCTGGAAAAGCGCTTCAAAGATGCCAAAGACCCACTGAAGCTGGTGATTGTGCGCGACATGTGGCTGACCGGCTTTGATGCGCCTTGCTGCCACACCATGTATGTGGACAAGCCCATGAAGGGCCACAACCTGATGCAGGCCATTGCGCGGGTGAACCGGGTGTTCAAGAACAAGCCAGGCGGCCTCGTGGTGGACTACATCGGCATCGCCAATGAATTGAAGGCTGCCCTCAAGACCTACACCGAAGCCAAAGGCAAAGGCGACCCCACACACAACGCCGCCGAAGCGCTGGCCGTGTTGCTGGAGAAAATGGACATCGTGCGCGGCATGATGCACGGCTGCGACTACAGCAGTTTTGAAACCAAGGCGGCAGCCTTGTTGGCGCCCTGTGCCAACCACCTGCTGGGCCTGAAGGATGGCAAGCAACGCTTTCTGGACACCATGGTGGCGGTTGCCAAGGCCTATTCACTGTGCGGCACGCTGGACGAGGCCGCCGCGCTGCGCAAGGAAATCGCTTTCTTCTCGGCCATCAAGGCGGCCATCACCAAGTTCACCACTGTGGACAAAAAACGCTCTACGGAAGAGAAGAACAGCGCGCTGAAGCAGATTTTGGACAACGCCATCGTCGCCGACGGTGTAGCCGACATCTTCGCACTTGCAGGGTTGGACAAGCCGAACATCGGTTTGCTATCGGATGCATTCCTTGAGGACGTTCGCCAGATGGAAAGCCGCAACCTGGCGGTAGAACTGCTGGAAAAGCTGCTGCGCGATGAGATCAAGGCGCGGGCGCGCAACAACGTGGTTCAGGAGAAGAAGTACGGCGATCGGCTGCTGGAGACCCTGCGCAAGTATCACAACCGTGCCATCGAAACCGCGCAGGTCATCGAAGAGCTAATCCAGATGGCCAAGGAATTCCAGGCCGTGCTGGAGCGCGAAGCCGCGCTGGGCTTGGGACAGGATGAGATCGCTTTCTATGATGCCTTGGCCAACAACGAAAGTGCCGTCCGTGAGTTGGGTGATGACATCCTGAAGAAGATCGCCATCGAGATAACAGAAAAGCTTCGAGCCAGCACGACGGTGGATTGGCAGGTGCGAGAGAGTGTCCGGGCGCGGCTGCGAATTCTGGTGCGGCGCTGCTTGCAGAAATGGAAGTATCCACCTGATCAGCAGGCCGATGCCGTGGAGTTGGTGCTCAAGCAAGCGGAAACACTCTCCAACTCCTGGACGCACTGAAACGGGGAGGGCTCTATGACAGCAAAGGGCAGGCTACTGCAGGAGGGGCTCTTCCTCAGCTGTGCTGCTGGTGTCGGAGGCAGCGGCGCGGCGGCTTCGCTCCCATCACTTGACTGAAGCTAAATCCGCAACCGCTCCACCACCCGCCCGTTCTGCAGGTGCTCGCGGATGATCTCGTCGACGTCGGCCTCGTTCTCGTAGTGGTACCAGACTTCTTCCGGGTAGATCACCATGGTCGGGCCTTCGTCGCAGCGGTCCAGGCAGCCAGCGTTGTTGACGCGCACGCGGCCCTTGCCGGCGAGGCCGAGGCCCTTGACCTTCTTCTTGGCGTAGTCACGCAGATCCCCGGCGCAACGCTCGCCACAGGAGGGGCGTCCGTCATCGCGCTCGTTGGTGCAAAAGAAAACGTGGTGCTGGTAGTAACTCATAATTGCAGATCAAACCGTAAAAGCATCTGCATCAATTATGTCTGGCCCGCTTTCCCACCTTCGCGTCCTTGATCTCACTCGCGTGCTTGCCGGGCCGTGGTGCACGCAGACGCTAGGCGATCTCGGCGCCGACGTGATCAAGGTCGAGCGGCCGGACACCGGTGACGACACCCGCGCCTGGGGGCCGTCGTGGCTGACTGATGGCGAGGGCAAGCCGACCACTGATTCAGCTTACTTCTCCAGTTGCAATCGCAACAAGCGCTCGATCACGGTCGATATCTCAAAGCCGGAAGGGCAGGCGCTGTTGCGCGATCTGGCAGCGAAGTGCGACATCCTAGTGGAGAACTACAAGCTCGGGGACCTGAAGCGCTACGGACTCGACTATGAATCGCTGGCCAGGGTGAACCCGAAGCTGGTGTATTGCTCGATCACTGCGTACGGTCAGGACGGCCCTTACGCGCAACGCCCCGGCTACGACCTGCTGTGCCAGGCCGAGGGTGGGTTGATGGCAATCAACGGCCATGCGGATGTGGCGGACGGCGGCCCCGGCGGCGGCCCGGTGAAGGTGGTGATTGCGGTCACCGATGTGCTCTCCGGTCTCAACGCCACGATTGGCATTCTCGCGGCCGTTGAAGCGCGGCACCGCACTGGGCGCGGCCAGCACATCGACATCGCGCTGCTTGATTCCATCGTGCAGTTCGGCGCCAACCAGATCGCCACCTACTTCATCACCGGCAAGCAACCCAAGCGGGTCGGCAATGCGCACGTGAACCTCGCGCCGTATCAGTCATTCCGGACGGCGGATGGCTACATGATTGTCGGCGCCGGCAACGATGGCCAATGGCGTAAGCTCTGCGAGGCGATGGGCGAGCCGGACATGGCGTTCCGCCCGGAGTACCTGGAGATGAAGGATCGCAACGCAAACCGTCCGCAACTGGTGCGCGACATGGAGGCGATTCTCACGCAGCATCCAACGCAGCACTGGCTCGACACTTTTGCGAGCCTCGGCATTCCGCATGCACCGATCAACACCTATGACCAGGTGTTTGCTCACCCCCAAGTGCAGCACAGAGCATTGAAGATGAGCATGGAGCGGCCAGCGGAGCAGGGCGGCGGCGCGGTCGCGATGGTGGCAAGCCCGATCCGCATGAGCGATACACCGGTCACGTACCGCCACGCACCGCCGGTGAAAGGTTCAAGCACGGAGTCGATCCTGCTTGAGGTGCTGGGCAAGAGTGCAGCCGAAGCGCAGGCGCTGCGCGATCGCGGCGTCGTTTAGCCGGAACCGCAGCGGCGCGGGACTAACCCCCTTTGCCCGGATGCACGTGCCCGCAATGCGGGCAGGTGCGCAGCTTTTCGCTTGCGTAGAACGCCTCATAAAGCGGCGGCAGGTCATCCACGATGCTCTGCAATTGCACTTCGATACGGTAAACAAGGCCGTCGCACTTCGGGCAATACCACTCGAAGCCGTCCAGCAAGCCCGCAGGGCGCGCGCGCTCAATCACCAGACAGCGGGACTCAGGCTCCGGGCGCTGCGGTGAGTGACGCAGATGCGGCGGCATCAGGTACATGGTGCCTTCCTTGAGCTCGATGCGGTCGCGCTTGCCGCGATCCATGATGTTCAGGAAGGCGTTGCCCTTGAACTGCCAGAAATATTCCTCCAGCGGGTCGTCATGAAAGTCGGTGCGCTGGTTCGGGCCACCGACGATGGTCACGATGAAATCAGTGCCGGGCCAGATCTGCTGGTTGCCGACCGGCGGCTTCAGCAGATGCGCGTTGCCGGCGAGCCAGGCCGGGAAGTCGATTGACGTGTAGGGCTGCACCATTCCGGGTTTCCTCGCTTCAATAGTCGATGTGCGGCGCAGGCTCAACGCGGCTTGAACGCCACCGCCTTCATTTCTATGCGCAGATGCGGATGCGGCAGTTGATGCACGGCAACAGTAGTGCGCGTGGGGCCGTTTTCGTCAAAGTATTCCGCCCACACCTCGTTGTAGCCCGCAAAGTCATTCATGTCGACCAGGTAACTGGTGATCTCGACACAGTTGGCGAGCGTTGCGCCTTCAGCGGCCAGGATGTCACGGATATTCTCGATCACAGCGCGGGTCTGCACCCGGATGTCCAGCCGCGTCGCTCCCATCGTGTCCACTTCAACGCCGGCGAAGCTGTTGTCCTTGCGCCGCGAACTGGTACCCGAGACGAACAGGAAATCTCCGGCACGGCGGATGTGCGGAAAGCGGCCGCGCGGTGTAGCCTTCTCGCTGAGTGTGGTGGCGGTCATGGAGCTTGCGGTGATGGCGTTAGAAAGAAATACAGCGTTCAAGTCTAGCGTTGGCTCATGGCTGCCTGCGGTTGCGCTGCTCGCTTTTTTGCTGGCCGGGTGCTCGACACCGCAGCGCAGCGTCGATGCCTCTGGTGCTGTCAGGCGGACCGTCGCCGAACTTGCAGCCTTGCGTCCGGCGTCAATCGCCCACGGGCTCACATCCGCCACCGGCGAGCGTGCTGTGTATGAAACCGAAATCGCGGCGATGCGCGCGGCATTTGCCCTGCCGCCTGGCCCGGAGGCCAACGAAAAGCTGCCAGCAGCCCTGAACACGGCGCTGCATTTCAATACCGACCTCGATACCGCCCGTGACCGCCTGTTGGCGGCGTTGCCCAGCGCCGTCACGCAGCCTCCGGCGTGGCAACGCAACGTGCTGAGTGCAGCGCACGCCCAGTTCGCACGGGAAGCAGCGCCGCTGATTTCGCCGCTGCTACCGCAGATCCGCACGCCGCGCGAATTTGCGATAGCTGCGTATACCTTGCTGCGCGCAAACGATACGCCCGAGGTACGGCGCCTGATCGCCGATACGATGCGAGCAGGATTTACTGACGCGGCGCAGGAGCCACGCCTGCGCGCGCTGGCGCAGCGCCTGCAACCAGCCATGTCTGGCGAACGGCCGTCGCTCGCCGAGTTGCTCGCGTCGCCGCCGCGACCTGGCTACCCGGTCGTCTACAGCTTTCAGCGCAAGGACCGCGTGCGGGCTGGCCTCGCCATCGTGCGTGGCGCCGACGGCCGCTTTGTGCGCAACGCCGACGGCAGCCTGTTCAACGTCGCCCAATATGCTCTGGCGCGAACCAATCTGCCCGGCACCATCACCAATGGCAACACACCACAGGGCGTTTTTGTGGTCAAGGGTACTGGCAGTGCAACCAACCGCTGGATTGGGCCGACACCCTACATTGAATCAATGCTGCCGGTTGAAGCGCCGGTTGCCTTGTTCGACAACCCCAAAGGCCGCGACGAGTTGCCGAAACTGAGCGAAGAAGACAACCGGCGTCTGTGGACGGAGGCAGCCTACCTTTCATTGCTGCCGTCCTCGTGGCGGAGCTGGACGCCGATCACCGAAGCGTTTCTCGCCGGTCAGGCTGGTCGCGACGAGATCCTCGCGCACGGCAACGCGATCAACACATCCTACTATCGCAATGAGGCCTGGTATCCGACAGCGCCATCGGCCGGCTGTCTGGTGTCTGCCGAATACTGGTCACGCGAAGACGGGACGCTGGTCCACAGCGACCAGTTGGCGCTGGTCAAGGCGTTCGTCTCCGGCGGCAGCGATGTTGGCTATCTGGTCGTGGTTGAGATCGATGATCAGCCACGATCAGTGACACTGGCGGACGTTATTGCGGACGTACTGGCTGCCGAAGCGAAGCGTTGAGGCTGCGTCGGCAAACCGCGAGTTGCTTGCGGCTACGGCGTGACGACGATCTTGCCCATCGCCCGCCGTGATGCCATGCGCGTCAGTGCGTCGCGGGCGCCATCAAGGCCAACCGACTCGGTGATGCTGGGGGCGATCTTGCCGGCGGCGAACCATTCGCCCAGTTCGCGCATGTTGGCCAGATGGCCTTTCGGGTTGGCAGCCACGCTATCGCCCCAATAGACGCCGAGAATCTGACGCTCTTTCAGCAGCGCGAGATTGAGCGGAATTTTCGGAATGTCACCTGCTGCAAAACCAACTACCAGATAGCGTCCACGCCAGCCCAACGAACGCAGGGCGGGTTCCGCGTAGGGGCCACCAACGGCGTCGTAGACAACGTCCACGCCTTTCTTGCCGACGATGGCATTCAACTGATCGCGCCAGTCGTCGTGGCTGTAGTTGACGAGATGATCCGCACCGAGCGACTTGCAAAGCGCTAGCTTGTCGTCGCTCGACGCTGCCGCAATCACGGTTGCACCGGTGATCTTCGCCAGCTGGATCGCACTGGTACCTACGCCGCCGGAGGCGCCGAGGATCAGCAGCGTCTCGCCCGCCTGCAGTTTCGCCACGTCCTTCAGCGCATGATGACTGGTGGCGTAGGTCAGCACGAACGAGGCGCCCTGCGCGAAGCTCATGGTCGGCGGCATCGGGCTGACACGCATCGCGTCGGCGACTGCCTGCTCGGCAAAACCGCCCCAGCCGGTGAACGCCATCACATGGTCGCCCGCCTTGACGTGGGTAACGCCTTCGCCCACGGCAGCCACCACACCGGCGTACTCGGCGCCTGGAACAAAAGGTGTCGGCGGTTTGACCTGATACAAACCCTGCACCATCAGCGCATCGGGGAAGTTCAGCGACGCGGCCTTCACGTCAATCAGCACCTTGCCTGGCGCCAGTGAAGGCGCCGGCACCTCGGTCACCACAAGGTTCTCGATCGGGCCGAACTGCTGGCAGAAAAGTGCTTTCATCGGGGGCTGGCAGAAACAAATTGAGCGCGAAGAATATCGCGGGTTGGCGGTAGCGCGAGGGTTGCTGGCTCTAAAGTCGGGCTACGCAGGCAGCAGTGTTTTGGTTCCCATTACGACCGGGTAGTCGGGGCGTCCCGTCCGCGCCCAAGTGATCAAATTGCGCGCCGCCTTGGTTCGGAGCTCGATCTCGCTCTCCACGGAATAAAACGCCGAATGCGGGGTCAGCACCACGCGCGGATGCTCGGTCAGCCGTTCACCGGGACGTGCCGGTTCGTCGGGCAGCACATCGAGCCCGGCTGAATCAAGCTGGCCGCTGTCCAGCGCCGCCAGCAGATCCGGGATATTGATGACGGCACCGCGTGCCGTGTTGACCACATAGCTGCGCGGCTTCATTGCCGCGAAGCAGGCAGCGTCAATCATGCCGCGAGTCTCATCGTTGAGTGGCACGTGCGGCGAAACGACGTCAGCCTGACGGAACAACTCGTGCAGGTCACGAACGCGCTCGACGAACGCCGGAAAATCGCCGTCAATCAGATAAGGGTCGTAGGCGATCACGCGCTTGAACAGGTTGCGCGACACATGGGCCATGCGCTTGCCGATGCGTCCCAGCCCCACGATGCCGAGCGTCATCTCGGTGGCGCGACGGCGTTTGCCGTTTGATTCGTAATGCCACTTGCCGGCGCGGATGTCGGCGGTGTGGAAGGTGGTGCCGCGGATGATGTCGAGCGCGAGCGCCAGCGCGTGGGTCGCGACTTCGCCCACGCCGTAGTCCGGTGAGTTGGCGAGCCAGACACCGAGTTTGGCGCAAGCTTTCGGGTCTATGGTGTCGAAGCCGGCGCCGATGCGGGAGCAGATACCCACGCGCGGCAACGCGCTGAGCACGCGCTCCGTGACCGGTGCGTACTGGATCAGCAGGCCATCGGCGTTGCAGGCAGTCGCCGCAGCGATGACTTCATCTTCGGATCTGGCTTGTGCTGTAACAAAGCGCATGCCAGCATCGGCAAAAAGCTTTTCTTCCAGCGCGAAGTTGGGAGCATCGAAATCGGTAAGCAGGAAGACCGGCATGGCGAATGAAGTGAATCATGAATTCGCCAGTGTGCCCCAGTACGCTGTCGGACAGGTCCGGCGTGTTTCAGTCACGCCGGTACCGTCGAGCCATTCCGCGTGGCTACTTCTCGTACTTCTTCACCAACGCCTGCGCTTTGGTGAGCAACGCCTTGCCGTCGTTGCCCTTGGCAGTGACTTCCGCGATCCACTCGTCATAGAGGCTCGCCGACGCGCCGCGCCAGTTGGCCAGTTCGCTGGCCGGCACGGTGTAGAAGGTGTTCTTGCGTTCTTCGGCCACCTTGCGGCCTGCCGTCGCCGATTCATCCCAAGTTTTGCCGGTTTGCTTGACCAGCGCTGCACCCGAGTTATTGTCGATCACCTTCTTCAGGTCGGCGGGAAGGCTGTCGTACTTCGCCGGGTTCATCGCCATCAGGAACACGGCGCTGTAGAGCGCACGTTCCTTCGGGTCGGTTTCGGTATGGAACTTGGTCAGCTCATGCAGCTTCACGCTCGGGATCACCTCCCACGGCAGCAGGTAACCATCGATCACACCCTTCGACATCGCCTCGGGTACGGCGGGCAAGGGCATCGCAACGGGGGCTGCGCCGAGTTTGGCGAGCAGCTTGTTGGTCTGCCGCGTCGGCGCGCGCATCTTGAGGCCCTTGAAATCGGCGAGGGTTTTGATCTGTTTTTCCTTGGTGTGCACGTATCCTTCGTCGTGGGTGTGCAGCATCAGCGGCTTGACGCCAGCGAACTCCTTCTGCACAGCCGGCGTGGTCAGGTAGTACTCCCACACCGCCTGCGAAGAAGCTTCGGCGTTCTCGTTCATGAACGGCAGCTCGAATACTTCGGCAAGCGGAAAGCGGCCTGCGGTATAGCCCGGCAGGGTATAGACGACATCGGCGACGCCGTCACGCGCCTGGTCGAACAATTGCGCTGGCGTGCCGCCGAGTTGCATCGCCGGGTAAATCTGGCACTTGAGCTTGCCGCCGGAGTCCTTGTTGATCTTGTCACACCACGGTTGGATAACCTTGGTCGGTGCCATTGCGCCCGGTGGCCAGAAGTGGGCGACCTTGAGCGTGACCTCCTGCGCCTGGGCGGGGAGCGTGATGGTCAGCGCGCCCGTCACTGTCAGTGCAGCAAGTAGCGCGCGTTTCGTTGTTGTCATGATGTCCTCCTTGTTGATGCTCGGCGAACCGTCGATGCGGCTCGCTCCTGGAACGATTGTAGGTATTGCCTTGCGGTGGGCCGCGTGATCAGACCACGGCGGCGAGAACCGTTCCCTCACAGGTTCCGAAGCCGATTCGAGTGCGGCCCGGCGCAACGCAGTGTGCGTTCAGTGCAATGCTGTCACCGTCTTCAAGAAAGCTGCGCGTCTCGCCGCTGGGCAACGTCACCGGTTGCTTGCCGCCCGACGTCAGCTCGACCAGCGCACCGGCTTCCGTTGCGGTTGGGCCGGAGAGTGTTCCGGTGCCCAACAGATCACCCGGTTGCAGGTTGCAGCCGTTGACCGTGTGATGCGTCACTAGCTGAGCGATCGTCCAATAGGCATGGCGGTAGCTGGTGCGGCACAGCGTGTGCGGCGCGACGTTGTCAGCGCGCATCTTGGCGCTGCTGAGCGTCACCGCGAGCTGAATGTCGATGGCGCCGTTGCTGCGCAGGTCGGGCGAATCGAGATAAGGTAGCGGTTGCGGATCGTCGGCCGGGCGTGTCCATGCCGTGCGATACGGCGCCAGCGCTTCCATCGTCACGATCCACGGTGACAGCGTGCTGCCGAAGTTCTTCGACAGGAAGGGGCCAAGGGGCTGGTACTCCCAACCCTGGATGTCGCGTGCCGACCAGTCATTGAGCAGGCAGAGGCCGAATACATGTGACTCCGCGTCTGCCATTGCCACGGGGTTTCCAAGCGCGTTGCCGGGGCCGACATAAATGCCCATCTCAAGTTCGTAGTCGAGTCGCTTGCATGGGCCGAACGAGGGCTGAGTCGCGCCTGGCGGCATGCTCTGACCCACCGGCCGGCGCAGCGCGGTGCCCGAGACAACCAGGGACGACGCGCGGCCGTGGTAGCCGATCGGCACCCATTTGTAGTTGGGTAACAGCGGGTTGTCCGGGCGGAATTGTTTGCCGATGTTGGTGGCGTGATAGATCGAGGTGTAGAAGTCGGTGTAGTCGCCGATGCGGGCCGGCACGGCGTATTCCGCGCTTGCCTGCGGGACCAGGCAAGCGCGCAGTGCGCGTTCGTGCGCGGAGCCGGTGCTGAGTGCGTCGGAAAGCGCGGCCCGCAACGCCGACCAGGCCGCGTTCCCCATCGCCATGACGGCGTTCAGCGTGCTGGCGCTGGCAGCAACGGCGGCTTCTTGCGCCAAACCTGTGAATACGCCCGCAGCCGTTGCGGCGGCCAGATCAACAATCTGGTCACCAATTGCCACGCCGCCGCGGAAGGCCTCTGCGCTGCCGGTGCGACGGAACACCGCAAACGGCAAGTTCTGAATCGGGAAATCGGTGACGCCATCGTTGGCGCTGGTCACCCAACTGGTGCGGGCGGGGTCGTGGGTGGCGTTGAGAGGGGTCATGCTGATCGGGGATGGGTTACTGCGTCGTTTCGCCGGCCATGCTGCCGTCGTGCATCCATGCGGCGTGCTTGGGCGCGCGCCTGGTCTTCGACCATTCTTCCAGCATTTCCCATTTCACTTCGTCGAGCATCTTTGCCATCTTCGGCGTGCCGGTATCGGCGGCGAGTTCGAGGCGATGGCCGTTCGGATCGAAGAAGTAAATCGACTTGAAGATGGTGTGATCGGTCGGGCCGATCACTTCGATGCCGCTGGCTTCGAGTTTTGCCTTGGCCTTCAGCAGAGTGTCGACGGAGTCGACCTTCATCGCCAGATGCTGGACCCACTTCGGCGTGTTTTCGTCACGTCCCATCGTCGGGCTGTTGGGCAACTCGAAGAAGGCGAGCACGTTGCCCTGGCCCATGTCGAGAAAGATGTGCATGTAGGGGTCCGGCGCACCGGTGGACGGCACCTGATCCTCCGCGATGGCAAGCACAAAGTCCATGTCGAGATGCTTTTTGTACCACTCGACTGTCTGCTTGGCATCGAGGCAGCGGTAGGCGACGTGGTGAAGGCGTTGAACGAGCATGAGGTTCTCCTTGTCCTGAGGATTGATGGACAGTCAGTGGTACTTCAAATGTCTTCGCGCGCTAGCTGCATTGCCTCGCGGAGTATGTCGAGATTTCCGATGTGGTTAGCGAGCAGCAGCACCAGCTTGGCGTTCAGCAGCGCGCTCTGCTCATCGCTCAAATCACGGTGGCTGTCGATCAGCAGTTGGTAGAAGTCGTCACCCGGCGAAAAGTCGCGGTGGTAACGATGATCGGGTTGATGGAAGTTCGGCGTCAGTTGCAGCGACATGGACATGCTCCGGTGGTTTAGGCGTTGCACGTGGCGCGAAGCACAGCGGCGCGGATACTGGCCAGATTGAGCGAGCGCCAGCGCGCCGCGACATGCTGGTCCGGGCGGGCAAGATACACCGTTCCGTCGCGGGCGTCATAGCGCTGCGCGAAGCGACCCTTCACGTCCTGCAGCGTGAGAATCCCGGGGACTGCTTTCGATCCCGGAGTGATGACCACCGGTTGGACCGGAAACTGCCGGTCGCCACCCGCGGCAAGGGCTCCCAATTGTGAGCCATCGAGCGTTGCGACGTCATCAGCGAACAGCAAGGCCTGAAAGCGATTGCCGACATGATCGAGCAGCCACTGGTCAGCCGGGTCGTGGCCGTTGACCCGAACCGGAGCGTCATCCATGGGCGCGCCCGGCTCCATCATGCCCGCGAAGCGATCGCTGTCTGGCGTGTTCAGCACCGACGTCGAGTAATACGCCGGTACGGAGAGACGCCCCGAATTCACCAGCTTGCGGGCAAACGGGTGCTTCTGCGCGAGTTGCAGTACGGCCGTACGAATCTGCTTGCTGGCGTTGCTTTTGGGCGTGATGAAATCTGTCGAGCGCGTCGAGTTGAGGATGTTTTCATCAGCGGCCCAGCAGCGCTCGTCGGAGTACGTGTCGAGCAGCTTTGCGGGCGCCTTGCCGTCAATTACCAGTTTCAGCTTCCAGACCAGGTTGTCGGTATCCTGCACGCCACTGTTGGCGCCGCGAGCGCCGAAGGGCGACACCTGATGCGCCGCATCGCCGGCAAACATCACCCGGCCGTGGTTGAAGCGGTTCATGCGCCGGCACTGGAAGGTGTAGACGCTGACCCATTCCAGCTCAAATTCACGGTCCTTGCCCAGCATCGCCTGAATACGCGGAATCACTCGGTCCGGCTGCTTTTCGGCCTGCGGATCGGCGTCCCAGCCGAGCTGGAAGTCGATACGCCAGACGTTATCGGCTTCGCGATGCAGCAGCACTGACTGGTTGGGATGAAACGGCGGATCGAACCAGAACCAGCGCTCGACCGGAAAGTCGGCCTTCATCACCACATCGGCGATCAGAAAGCGGTCCATGAAAATCTTGCCGTCGATATCAAGGCCCATCATGGTGCGGATCGGGCTGCGCGCGCCGTCACACACAATCAGCCAGTCGCATTCGATACCGTAGACGCCGTCGGCGGTTTCCACCTGCAGGCTGACGTAGTCATCTGCCGGGGTAACCGAGACCACCTTGTTCTTCCAGCGAATTTCGACACCGACCTCATTGCAGCGATTGACCAGATACTCCTCGAGGTAGTACTGCTGCAGATTGATCATGCCTGGCCGTTTGTGGTCAGGCTCGGGCAACAGGTTGAAGCTGTACACCTCTTTCTCGCGGAAGAAGGTGCGTCCGACATTCCATTCGACGCCCTTGTCGACCACCGCCTGGCCGACTCCTACACGATCCAGCACCTCAAGGGCGCGCTTGGCATAGCACAGGCCGCGCGAGCCGACCGATACCGTGTCATCGTCGTCGATCACGATCGCGGGGATGCCATGCAGGTGGCAATCCAGCGCTGCAGTGAGCCCCACCGGACCAGCGCCGACGATCAGCACCGGGCGACGTGCACCGGCTGCGTCCAGTTCGGGCGGGCGCTGGTAGTGGTACTTCGGGTAGGTGTAGGTCTTCAGCATTGTGCGTTTTCCTGCGCTTGTCCTTCGTCAGTGACGGCGGCTCGCTCCCCTCTCCCTTGAGGGGAGAGGGGCGGGGGAGAGGGTGACGGTGTCGTGGAGAACCACCGCGACGCTCCAGTACCGCCCCCTCTCCCCAACCCCTCCCCCACGAGGGGGGAGGGGCTATAGCTTCCCTCTTCCTGGAAGAGGGAAGTGGGCAATCGGCGTTACCCCTCCAGTGCCTTCCACATCTCGATATCGCGCTCAGCGGTCCAGATGCGCGGATCGGTATGGCCGGTCGCGAGGTCGTAGGCACGTGTCACGTCGAAGGGCATACAGTGGTCAAAGATGACCCAGTGTCCATACTTCGGCTTCAGTCGATCAAAGGTCTCGCGATAGACCGCTTTCAGATCCTTGCCAGCCTGTGCACCGGCCTTGACCGAGGCATACAGCTCGCTGACGAACTCACGGGTGCCCTTGAGGCCGGCTGCAACCTGCTCCGCGGTCTGCAACGCCGCGCCGCGACCCGGCACCAGCTTCTCGGGCTTCAGTGCCGCGATGGCGTCGAGCGTTGCTGGCCAGTCCTCGTAATAGGCGTCACCGGCGTAGGGCGTGGCGTCGAATTCGACCAGATCGCCCGAGAACAGCACTTTCTGCGACGGAATCCAGGCGATGGTGTCGCCCTTGGTGTGACCACGCCCCACCTGCATCAGCTTCACTTCCAGTTTGCCGAGCCAGAGCGTCATTTCACCCTTGAACGTCAGGGTCGGCCAGGTCATGCCGGCGGGCACTGATTCGACAGCCTGGAACAGGCGCGGGAAGCGGCCGATTTCACTCGCCTTGTCCTGCTCGCCACGCTCCACGATCAGGTCATAGGTGTCCTGGCTGGCGATGATGTGCTCCGCGCCCTCGGCCTTGTAGCCACTCGCGCCAAGCACACGCACGGCGTGATAGTGCGACAGCACGACGTACTTGATTGGCTTGTCGGTCACGGTACGGATATGGCGGATCACGTCCTGCGCCATGATCGGCGTGGCCTGGGTGTCGATCACCATCACCGCGTCGTCGCCAATGATGATGCCGGTATTGGGGTCGCCCTCCGCCGTGTAGGCATAGGCGTTGTCGGAGAGTTTGTCGAAGCTGACCTTCTTGATTTCGAGGTCGGCGTGAGAGGCGAATTTCTTTTGCGTGGTCATGGGTGAGGCCGGGAGCGACAGAACAGGTTGCATGCTAGAACAGAATTCGCTAAAAGTAAATCAATTCGTTATTAACAAATAATCTGCCTGCTTGTCATTCACGCCGGCAATCCATTCATGGCAAAAGAACAGCGCGGAATCCAGTCGATTGATGTTGGCGGGCGGCTACTGCAGGCGCTTACCCGCAGTGACGGCGCCATGATGCTCAAGGATCTGGCCGAAGCCGCCGACATGCCGCCGGCGAAAGCGCACGCCTATCTGGTCAGCTTCTGCAAGCTTGGGTTGATGGAGCAGGACGCCGTGACCGGCCGCTACGACCTTGGACCGCTGGCACTGGAGCTCGGGCTGGTCAGCCTCAATCGTCTCGACGCGGTCAAGATAGCTGGCGCGGAGATGTCAGCGCTGGCGGCCCGCATCGGTCAGTCCACTGCCATCGCCGTTTGGGGGAACTATGGTCCGACGATCGTGCGCTTCGAGCAGTCGGTTCGCCCGATTCACGTGAACATGCGTACCGGCACCGTGATGCAGATTCAGCAGACGGCGACCGGACTGGTATTTGCTGCCTTCATTGCGCCCGCTCAGATCGAGGCTGCACTGCTCGCGACGTCGCCCGACCCGCAGCAGCGCGCCACGGTGCGGGCGGCGCTGCAGGCGCTTGAGCCGGCGCTTGCCGACGTACGCAAGCGCGGACTGGCGCGCGCGCAGGGGCATCCGGTGCCAGGCGTGAACGCCTTCTCGGCGCCGGTGTTCGACCACACTGGCGAGATCGCGCTGGCGCTGACGACGCTCGGTGCAGCCGCCGAATTTGACTCGGCCTGGAACAGCACGATTGCGCAGGAGTTGCGAGCGTCCGCGCAACGGGTGTCGGCTAGACTCGGAGCGGTCCGCAATAACAACGATTAGCGGTGCGGCAATGGTTCGCGCCCGACGCAATGATTCACCAGTGCTTCTTCCGGGAAGATCAGGCCCAGCAGCTGTTCCCGGCACCACCCTATCGCGGCTTTGGCCTGGAGCCAGACGTCAATCCCGATCTGACCCGAGTTTGCCCCGAGCTTGAGTACCCCGCTGTCCGCCTGGCGCTGGTCGAGTACGCGGCCATGCTGTATCACTGGCGCAACCCCGACAGCGACCACGATCCCTGGATCGGCTTTACCTCGTACCGGCAGCTCACCAAAAGCACCTTCCAGTTTCGCGACAGTGCGCAGGTTGCCGACCTGTTGCAGCAAGCGCAATTGCTGTCGTGGGGCGTGTGGGATCTGCGCCGGCAACGCCTGCACTGGCTCACCGGTGCCGCCGCGCAGGCAGAAATCGCATCGCCGATGCTGCATCGCTTTACGGTGGACGTGCTCGCCAGGTTCGACGTGAAAGTGCCGGCGGCTTACTTCATTGGCGCTGCGGTACCACTGGCGAACTACTGGGCCATGCGGCGTGACGATTTTGATGCTTACATGCAATGGTCATGGCCGATCATCCAGTGGGCGCTGGCCCTCGACCACCCGTTCAAGCATCAGTCACCTGTGCTCGCCAGTATCGATCAGCGCAAGGCCGTCGGCTACTTCGCAGAACGCCTGTTTGCCATCTGGGCGATGCGGGAGGGATTGCAGATGGCAGTTTTGGGCGAGGTCAAAATTGCCTGACTGTACAAAGCCCGCCTTTTTAGTCACTACGGAGGAAGAGCCATGTCTACATTGATCGATGCCCTTTACGCGCAAGCCGACGAATTCATCAGCGTTCGCCGCGACATCCACAGCGAACCGGAGCTCGCTTTCGAGGAGTTCCGTACGGCGGACCTGGTCGCCGAGCGACTGACCAGTTTTGGCTACACCGTGCATCGCGGTCTCGGCGGTACTGGCGTGGTCGGGCAGCTGGTGAGCGGTGACGGCGGCAAGCGGCTCGGGCTTCGCGCCGACATGGACGCGCTGCCCATCATCGAAGCGAACAACTTCGGCTATGCAAGCAAGCGCCGTGGCGTGATGCACGCGTGCGGGCATGACGGACATACCGCGATGCTGCTGGCGGCGGCGAAGTATCTGGCGGCCAGTGGGCGGTTCTCCGGCACCCTCAACCTGATCTTCCAGCCGGCCGAGGAGGGCAAGGGCGGCGCCAAACGAATGATGGATGAGGGCCTGTTCGAGCAGTTTCCCTGTGACGCCATCTTCGCCATGCACAACATGCCGGGCCTGCCGCAGGGCCACTTTGCGGTGCGCCCCGGTCCCACGATGGCGTCGGCCGACAACGTGACCATCACCCTGCATGGCTATGGTGGCCACGGCGCCATGCCGCATCGGGCGCAGGACCCGCTGGTCGCCGCCGCCAGCCTGGTGATGGCGCTGCAGACCATTGTTTCGCGCAACGTTGACCCGCAGCAGACCGCCGTGGTCACGGTGGGGGCGCTGCATGCCGGGGTTGCCAACAACGTCATCCCGCAGACCGCGACGCTGGAGCTGAGCGTTCGTGCACTGGACCCCGCCGTGCGTAACCTGCTGGAGGCGCGCATCCGTGCCATCGCCACCGCGCAGGCAGAGAGCTTTGGCGTGCGCGCCGAGATCAACTACCAGCGCGGCTATCCGGTGCTGGTCAACACGGCGGCGGAAGCGGAATTTGCCTGTGGTGTGGCCCGCGATCTGGTGGGCGACAGCCGCGTGGAGTGGAATGCGGCGGCGGTGACTGGCAGCGAAGATTTCGCCTTCATGCTGGAGAAGCTGCCCGGCTGCTATTTCTTCATCGGCAACGGCGATGGCGACAGTGCCGGCGCCTGCATGGTGCACAACCCTGGCTACAACTTCAACGACGACAACATTGGCGTCGGCTCGGCGCTGTGGGTGGCGTTGACGCAGCGGTATCTTGCTGCTTGAAGGTGGCATTTCCGACCTGCGCGTAGTCATCAACTTTTCACGAAGATGCCCATTTTATATGGGCTAAGTGGTTGTTTTTTGCAAAAGTCGATAACTTGCAAAAAACCATTGAACGCCCAGTTGCAATGCGGGTTTTGAAGAAAAGTTGCAAGCCTCACGGCTGCGGTGAATCAGGCGGTTGACGCAAGGTAAACCGAGCCGCTGTGCCGGCCGGACGGCCCTGAGTCCGATGTGGAATAAGGGATTCCGGCGGAACCTCTACACTCGCTGGGCTCCCCGACTCCCGCTCGCATCGCTACCGTTCATGTTCGACCGCATCCGCGAAGACATCGCCGCCATTCGCAGCAAAGACCCGGCCGCGCGCTCCGCGCTCGACATCTGGCTGTCCTACCCCGGTTTCCACGCCGTGCGGCTGCATCGCGTTGCCAACGCGTTGTGGCGGGGTGGCTTCCGACGCAGCGGGCGCTGGGTGTCGCATCTGTCGCGCTTTTTGACCGGCATCGAGATCCATCCGGGTGCCTTCATCGGCCGCCGGGTGTTCATCGACCACGGCATGGGCATCGTGATCGGCGAGACGGCGGAAGTGCACGACGACTGCACCATCTATCAGGGCGTCACCCTTGGCGGCACCTCGCTGGAGCGTGGCGCCAAGCGGCACCCGACGCTGGAGCGCGGCGTCATCGTCAGTGCTGGCGCCAAGGTGCTGGGTGGTTTCACGGTCGGCGAAAACGCGCGCGTTGGCTCCAATTCGGTGGTGCTGAAGCCGGTGCCGGCTGGCGCCACGGCGGTGGGCATTCCGGCGCGCATCATCACCGCCGAGACCAAGGAAAAGCGCGAAGCTACGGCGCAGAAGATCGGCTTCTCGGCCTATGGCATCTCGGCCGATCTGGATGACCCGCTGGTGCAGGCGATCCACAAATTGCTCGACCATAGCGCCGAGCTCGACGCCCGCCTGAACAACATCTGCGCCGCGCTCGAAAAGCAGGGCGTGGACTGCTCGAAGCTGCGCGGGCCCAATGTGGACGCCAGCGCCATCGACAAACTGCTGGACGCGGACTGACGATAGGGCGCGTCCAATAGTTTGATTTGGAATAAGAAAAGGCCAACAGCACCCGGTTGGCTCGTGCACTGCAACATAAAATTGAGAGAATTCAATCCCTTGCAAGTTCTCTCACCGTGGACATGACTGTCAATCCCGCTATTCCCCAGGCTGTCGCTGCCGCTGGCGGCCCGATCGAAGCCGATGCCGTCATCGTTGGCGCCGGCCCGGTTGCCCTGTTCCAGGTGTTCGAACTTGGCCTGCTGGAGATCAAGGCCCATGTGATTGACTCACTGACCCAGGTCGGCGGCCAGCCCATCGAGCTCTATCCCGACAAGCCGATTTACGACATTCCGGCGGTGCCGGTCTGCACCGGCAAAGAGCTGACCGACAGCCTGATGAAGCAGGCCGAGCCGTTCAAGCCCACCTTCCATCTGGGCCAGGAAGTCAGCAAGGTGGCCAAGCGCGAAGATGGTCGCTTTGACCTCGAAACTTCCGCCGGCACCAAGTTCATCACCAAGACGGTATTCATCGCCGCCGGTGTTGGCGCCTTCCAGCCGCGCAAACCGAAGGTCGAGGGCTTGACGCAGTTCGAAAACAACGGCCAGCTGGCCTACCGTGTTCGTGACCCGCAGCAATATGCCGGCAAGAACGTGGTTATCCTTGGTGGCGGTGACTCCGCGCTCGACTGGGCGCTGAACCTGCAGCCGATCGCCGAGAGCGTCACGCTCATTCACCGCCGCGACGAATTCCGTGCAGCGCCGGCCAGCGTGGCCAAAATGAAGGCGCTCGCTGAAGCCCACGAGATGATGCACATCACCGGTCAGGTCACCGGCTTCGAGGCCGAAGATGGCGTGCTGAAAGAAGTGAAGGTGACCAGTCTCGACGGCGTCACCCGCCGCCTGCCGCTCGACAATCTGCTGGCGTTCTTCGGCCTGTCACCCCGCCTTGGGCCGATCGCCGAGTGGGGCCTTGACATCGAGCGCCGTCAGGTGAAGGTCGATACCGAAAAGTTCGAAACCAGCATTCCCGGCATCTTCGCGGTCGGTGACATCAACACCTATCCCGGCAAGAAGAAGCTCATCCTCTCCGGCTTCCATGAGGCTGCGCTGGCTGCTTTCGGCGCTGCAAAGTACATCTTCCCCGAGAAGAAAGTCTCACTGCAGTACACCACCACCAGCACCAAGCTGCACGAGGTACTGGGCGTCGAATCGCCGGTGTTCGACTGATCGGGATCGTTAGCGAGCCTCGGGTTTCAGCGCATCGCGCAGAAACCCCGCGGTGACCGCCCGCGCCTGCGGCACGTTGAGTAGCGTGTGCGGCGCGCCCGGGATCAGGGTCACGGTCGAGTATTTGTTGTCTTTCAGGGCGTCACCGCAGTGCCCTTTGGCGATGGCGTGGCCCAACCACGTGTTGGCGCTCGAAAAGAACGGGTCGGACGCGCTGATCAGGTTGAGCACCGGGCGATCCTGCGGCAGCGCGTTCTTCGGCTCGGCAACGAAATAGTTCGGTTCGCAGCTCCACGCGAAGATCATCCGCGCGGCGAATTCATTGCCGGCATAGCGCGCCACCGGCACACCGCCCTCGCTGGCGCCCGCCAGTACCAGCTTTGACATATCGGCCCACGGCTGTGCCGTGATCGCTTTCAGCGCCGGCGCAACCTCGGCCAGCCGCATGGCATGGATGCGCTCATATTGCTCCTTGCTGATCGGTGAGGTGTAAGTCACGCGGCCGGGCAGCGCAAACGAGTCGGGCGCCACGCTGGCAATGCCCAAGGTGGCCAGCCAGCGTTGCCACTCGCCAATCGCCTTCAGCCCAAGCCCGGAGGAACCGTGCAGAAACAGCACCACCGGCGCTTTGCCGCCCCGCAGTGGCGGGAGGTCCTTCCACTTGCCGGCCCACACTGCGGCGCCGGTCAGCGACTCCGGCAGCACCACATCGGCCTGCTGCACGGCAGCTGCGAGCGATTCCGCAGTGTGTGCCCAGGCGTCGCCACGGACTTCGCCGACGGGCGCTGGTTTCGGTGCAGGCGCAGGCTGTGCCGTGGCAGTGGGTGTAGCCAGCAGGGCGCACAGGGTGAGGGTGGCGAGGGGGCGTAGTGTCGTGGTCATGTCGAATCGTCAGGCTGTCAGCGGTATTTGAGGAACGGTAGGTAACGGCAACGTTGCAGCCACCTCGTGCAGTCTAAGCCCGCCTGAAGTCATTGCGGTGGATGGCGGATCAACAAACTTGATTCAGCGCATGCACCGGATAATCACGGCATGCAAGTCGCCCTCGAATCGCCCGATCAACCAGAGGTGATCGCCCTGATCGCCGCGCTGGACGCCTATCAGGGCGCGCTCTACCCGCCGGAGAGCAACTATCACCTCAGCATCGACGCGCTGCGCCAGCCCAACGTGCTGTTTGCTGTGGCTCGTGACGCGGGCGGTGTCGCGGCGGGCTGCGGTGCCGTGGTCATGCTGGCGGACTATGGCGAACTGAAGCGCATGTACGTCGATCCGGCACAGCGGGGTATCGGTGTGGCGCAGCAGCTGTTGCAGCGCCTGGAGCACGAAGCGATGCAACGCGACTGCCCGGTGCTGCGGCTGGAGACCGGCATCCATCAGCAACGGGCGATTGCTTTCTACGCGGGCGCTGGCTATGCGCAATGCGAGCGCTACGGCGACTACCCAGTTGATCCGCTCAGCGTGTACATGGAGAAATGGCTGGTCGGGGCAGACATTGAGCAGCGCTGACGATGTTGAAGCGGACCGCCGTGTGCGTCTGCTCCAGCTGGTGGAAGCGAGCGACTGGTTTCTGCCGGCGCTGCGCGCGGTGCGCAGTTTGGGCCTGGATCAATGGTGCATCGGTGCGGGGGCTTTGCGTAATCTGGTGTGGGACGCTCTCTCGGGGAGTGCCCGACGTTCGGCGCTGGGTGACATCGACGTGGCGTTCTTTGCTGCCGATGACGTTAGCAGCGCACGCGATCAGGCGCTGCAGCACTGCCTGTGCAGCCTCATGCCCGGCTGGCCGTGGGAAGTCACCAATCAGGCCGGTGTGCACCTGTGGTTCGAGCAACACTTCGGGCATCCCGTCGCGCCACTCACATCTTTGGCAGACGCGATCGCGACGTGGCCGGAATACGCAACCGCAGTGGCCGTCACACTGGGCAGAGACGACACCATCAGCATCATTGCGCCCTATGGTTTGAACGACCTGTTCACCATGACGGTGCGCCACAACCCGGCGCGGGCGAGCGTAGCCACCTATCGGCAACGCGTTGCGCAGAAAAAGTATCGCGATCGCTGGCCCGAGGTGACGATCATCGACGCGGAGTGCTAAAACTTCCTGCAGTCATCGTGACCACGATTTCATCAATCAAAAGGGGAGTTTTCATGAAGAAGTTCAGCGTGCGGACTGCGTACAGCGCCATCGCTCTTGGCGTCCTGCTGGCCACGTCCGCCGGTGCCCAGACGCCGGCCGCAGCACCGGCTGCTCCGGCTGCGCCCGCACCGGCGCCTGCGCCGTTGCTGACCGAGAAGAAAGTGTTCGAGCTGGCCAGCTACACCACCTTCGGCGGCAAGACGATCAAGAACGTGAAGGTTGGCTACGAGACCTACGGCAAGCTCAACGCGACTGGCGACAACGCCATCTTCATCGCGCACTTCTATTCGGGCAATTCGCATGCGGCGGGCAAGTACAAGCCGGGCGATGCCGCTGCGGGCTATTGGGATTCGATCATTGGCCCCGGCAAACCGATCGACACCAACAAGTTTTTCGTCATCAGTGCCGACACGCTGTCGAACCTCAACACCAAGGATCCGATGGTCACCACGACGGGCCCGTCGTCCATCGACCCCGACACGGGCAAGCCCTACGGCATGAGCTTCCCAGTGGTTGCGATGCGCGACTCGGTGCGCGTGCACAAGGCGCTGGTCGATTCCCTCGGCGTCAAGAAGCTGCACGCGGTGGCGGGTGCATCCGGCGGCAGCGTGCAGGCGGTGGAATGGGCGGTGCTGTACCCCGACTTCGTCGATCGCGCGATTCCGGTAATTTCGCCGGGGCTCTCGATCTCGCCGTGGGCCGTCGCGCTGCTTGACCTGTGGGTCGCCCCAATCAAGGCGGACCCGAAGTGGAACAACGGCGACTACTACGGCAAGGGCGAACCGGTTGACGGCATCGCGCTCGCGCTGAAGGCGGTCACCATCACCACGCGGCACTGGACCTGGGTCGAAAAAGTCTTCGCCTACAAACCAGCTGACGCCACCAAGCCGCCGGCCGACGCCATCGGCAACCGCTTCGCCAGCGAAGATGCGCTGACCAAGGCCGGTATCGCCCGCGCTGCCACTACCGACGCCAACAACAAGATCTACATGGCGAAGGCGAACCAGCTGTTCAACGTCGAGGACGAAGCAGGCAAGGCGAAAGCCAAATTCCTGTTCATCCCGGCGAAGACAGACCTCGTGTTCCCGCCGGAAATGTCACAAAAAGCTGCAGCGAAGTTGCGCGGGCTTGGAAAGTCGGCTGAAGTCGTCGTGATTGATGCCGAGGGTGGGCATCTGGACGGTGTGCTCGCGATTTCGCAGGCGGGCGAGGCTATTCGCGGGTTTTTGGCGAAGTAGCTCCTGACGTAGCGCGTCGGGTGGGCACCCCGTGCCCACCAACACCACTCGGAGCGGAGAACGTTCGTCATCCGCCGTTTTGGTGGGCACGGGTTGCCCACCCTACAAACTTGCCGACACGGTCCCTGGCAAAGTTCGCAACAAATCAAAAGCGCCCTCGCAGCGCTTCATCACTGCAGACCGTCTCCAGAAAACTGCTGACGCCTGCCCGCCTTGCATAGTCAAATTGAGACTGAAAGCGATGCCCTTAAGACACCTTGCTAGACGTGAATCTTCCACGCTGTTAGAAGTCTCGGTAAGCGCTGCGATCGCCGCGGTCAAGTCAGTTACGTGAATTAGGTCGTGTGAAAACAAGAATTTCTGACGGTAGAGATCAATGCCACCGCGAAAATCGACGTCAAACAGAGTAGCTTGTCGAAAGTCGTTGTTGTCAAAACGGTTGACATCCCTGCCGAGTCGCGCGCCCCCCTCCTGCAACGGACGGCCAGCGAACACTGCTCCGCGGAAATCACACGAAAAGCTGCAGTCCAAAAACTCCATATTGAAACCAAATAGCTCTCGAAAGACGCTGTGCTCGAAAGCACACTTCTTGAATGTCGCGGTCGAACCAGGGGCGCAGATTACACACTTTGAGAAGTGACAGTTGTCATATAGGCTCGGAACATTGCCAGAGCCAAAGAGAAAACAATCGACATCGAGCGAATCAAACGTGCAGTTACTGACCTTGCACTGGCGAAACTCGAGCGCGGTAGCTCCCTTCGTGGGGAACAGTTCGGCAAATGTGCAACCGTCAAACTCGCAGCGCTCAAACTCCAAACTCATACCGAACTGATGCCCGACAAAGTTTTGGCCAACGAGTGACTTGTTCTGTATCAACATTCGATGTAGTGCCGTAGGTCTGAACGCTTGCGGTTCCGACGGATGCGTTGGCGTAACAAAGCGGAATTGATGTGCCGGCGGCGTTTGCACAAGGCGGCACCGCAAGCGTGCCGCCCTACGTCGGTCGAAACGCTAAACGCTCGTCATCGCCACCGTCTTGGTGTTGAGGTAAGCCTCCAGCGCCTCGGGGCCGCCCTCTGAGCCGTAGCCGGAGTCCTTGATGCCGCCGAACGGCAGCTCGGCCCACGGTGCGGCTTGCTGGTTGATCCAGAGCATGCCGGTTTGCACCCGGGCGCTGAGTTGATGGGCGTTCTTGATGCTGCTGGTGAACGCGTAGGCGGAGAGGCCGAACGGCAGGCGGTTGGCCTCGGCGATGGCTTCGTCGAGGTTTTTCACGCTGCGCACGGCGGCCATCGGGCCGAACGGCTCGTTGTTGAACACCGAGCTGTCGAGCGGTGGGTCGAGCAACACCGTGGGCTGGAAGAAGTTGCCGCTGCTGCCAATGCGCTCCCCGCCGGTGGCGAGCGTGGCGCCGCGCTTGACGGCGTCCTCGGTGATTTCCTGCATCGCGGTGACGCGGCGCGGGTTGGCGAGCGGGCCCATCTGGATGCCGGCTTCGAGGCCGGAGCCAACCTTCAAGCCTTGCGAATATTTCACCAAGCCGGCGACGAATTCTTCGCGGGCAGCTTCTTCGACGAGGAAGCGCGTGGGCGAGATGCAGACCTGCCCGGCATTGCGGAACTTGGCACCGGCGATCACTTTCACGGCATGCGCGATGTTGGCGTCTGCCGCGACGATCACTGGCGCGTGACCGCCGAGCTCCATGGTCAGGCGCTTCATGTGCTTGCCCGCGAGCGAGGCGAGCATCTTGCCGACCGGCGTTGAGCCGGTGAAGGTGATCTTGCGGATGACCGGATGCGGGATCAGGTAGTTACTGATCTCGGCGGGGTCACCGTAGACCAGGCCGACGACGCCCGGCGGCAGACCGGCGTCCACGAAGGTGCGGATGAGTTCGGCGGGCGAGGCGGGCGTTTCTTCGGCCGCCTTGACGATCATCGAGCAGCCTGTCGCGAGCGCTGCGGAAAGCTTGCGCACCACCTGATTGATCGGGAAGTTCCACGGCGTGAACGCGGCGACCGGGCCGACCGGCTCCTTCAGCACCATCTGCTGCTGCGCCATCGAGCGCGGCGACACGATGCGACCGTAGACGCGGCGGCTTTCTTCGGCGAACCATTCGATGATGTCGCAGGACATGCCGATCTCGATCTTCGCCTCGGCGAGCGGTTTGCCCTGCTCCATCGTCATCACGGTGGCGATGGCATCGGTACGCTCGCGCAGCAGGGCGGCGGCGGCGCGCATGACTTTTGAGCGCTCAACGGCGGGGGTGTTCTTCCAGACTTCAAAACCCTTGGCCGCTGCGGCCAGCGCGTCGTCGAGATCGGCCGTGCCGGCCTTGGCAACTGTACCAATGGTGCTGCCGTCGGCGGGGTTGTGCACCGGCAGGGTCGCGCCGCCACGGGCTGCGCGCCATTCGTTGTTGATCAGGAGCTGAACGTTGGGGTAGGTCATAGTGATGCTTGGCTGCTGGAGGAAATTGAAACTGATGGTGCTGGTGTAGCGTGGATGGCGTGCGGCAAGGTGTGCGTGAAATTGCCTGTTGGTGGTTTATCAGCTTTTTGATGAAATGGCGTCGGCAATGGGCTTAATACGCGATTCGTCCTAAAGTCGATAACTACAGAAAAATGGATTCACGCCCTTTATGAACGCCATTTGAGAAAAAAGCTGATACATCGGTCGTCGCATTTGTGGCTGCGTGCATGACCCACGGCTGGACAAAGGTGGCGCTACCGCTTGAGGAAACCGATCGCACTTTCCTGCTCGGTTTCGACGTACCAGCGCACCATCGCATGCGGGATGTTGAGCGCGATGGTACTGCCGTGTTCGCCATCCACGCCGGTGTCGATCATCATGGTGAAGAAGGGGCCGCTGACATCGACCTCTTCGCAGCGGAAGTAGTAGCCCACCGTGTTTTTCTTGGCGTAGGCGAGGAAGGGCTGCAACTGGCGGGCACCGTCTTCGGTGAGTTGCACGGCGATGGTTTTCGTTTTGTTCATCTCATTCCTGTGATCGCTGTTGGCGGCGACGCCGTTCAGCCGCCGATGTAGCTCATCTCGACCTTGCGCAGACTGGCGGTCTCGGCGGTGCGGATCTCGCTGTAGCGGTCCGTCCGCGTCTGCCACACGCCAGCGAGCAGCGCCGCGATGTCATCGTCACTGGCGCCGCCGCGCAACAGGGCACGGAAATCGGTGCCCTGATCGGCGAACAGGCAGGTAAAGATCTTGCCGTCGGTGGACAGCCGCGCGCGGGTGCAGGTGCCGCAGAACGCCTGCGTCACGCTGGAAATGACGCCGATTTCGCCGCTGCCGTCCGCATAGCGCCAGCGTTCGGCCACTTCACCCTCGTACTGGGCGTCAACCGCCACTAGCGGCGCGTCGGCGTGAATTGCTGCCACGATGTCGCGGCTCGGCACCACGTCGTCCATGCGCCAGCCGTTGGTCGAGCCCACATCCATGAATTCGATGAAGCGCACGATGACGCCGGTGCCGCGAAAATGGCGCGCCATATCGACGACGGTGTGGTCGTTGACACCGCGCTTGACCACCATGTTGACCTTCACCGGCGCCAGGCCCGCTGCCAGCGCCGCATCGATGCCGCGCAGCACGTCGGCTACCGGAAAGTCAACATCGTTCATGGCGCGAAACACCGCGTCATCCATCGAGTCGAGCGAGACGGTGATGCGCGACAGCCCCGCCGCTTTCAACGCCGCCGCCTGCTTGACCAGCGTCGAGCCGTTGGTGGTGAGTGTCAGGTCCAGCGGCTTGCCGGCAGGAGTGCGCAACTGCGCCAGCATTTCGATCAGCGTCGGCAAATTGCGGCGCAGCGTGGGCTCGCCGCCGGTGAGGCGCAGTTTCTCGACGCCGAGGCCCGCTGCAATACGGGCGAAGCGGGTGATTTCTTCAAACGAGAGCAGGGCGTCGTGCGGCAGGAATTTGTAGCCGGGGCCGAATACTTCCTTCGGCATGCAGTAGGTGCAGCGGAAGTTGCACTTGTCGGTGACCGAGATGCGCAGGTCGTGCAGATGCCGCGACCGCGAATCGGCAACGCGCCGCGCTGCGCGCAATTCCGCCAGCGAGCCCGCCGCGACCGGCAATGCCGACGCGCCGCGCAGCTTGCCAACTGGCGTCAGCGGGATGACGGTGCCGGGAACATGCGATCGCTCGCCCATGATGCGTTGCAGGTTTTCACGAATCGTTAATCACGCGGTATTCTGCTAGATTCGTTGCGTGAGAGCCGTTGTAACCCCTGCCGATCTCCCTGTTGCCGACGTGGCCTCATGGTCGGTGACCGTCTGTTTTCGCCAGCGGCCGGTGCAAAGTCGTTGGGTCGATTTTGAATGGGAAACCGCAACGGTCGAAGTGGTGGCAGCCGCGCAAAAGCTGGTGCCCGCAAATGCTGCCGTCGAGGAAATGACTGCTGGCGAGACGCGCTGGTGCTACACGGCGCAGCCTGTCGATCTGCATCCGTCGGAGGGGGAGGGCTACTGGCTCAACCTCAATTCCCCCGCACCCTGCATCTTCGTCATGTGGCGCCTGGAGGAGGGCGATCAGGTCCCGCGACCTGTGGTGGTGACACTCTCTTACAACGAGGCTGGCCGCATGCTCGACGCCGGCGACCACGTTGACAACGTGCCCATGCCTGCAGAAATGCGTGACGTGCTGATCGCCTATACCGCTGCGCACTACAAGCCCGAGCCGCGCAAGAAGGTGCGCCGCAACGATCCGTTCCGCGAAGGTGCCTTCCGCCGCGAATCATCGTCGGGATCGGGTGAATCGCGTGGCTGAAAAAAGTAACGAGCTGCCAACGTCTACCGCGGACGAGCGCTTCACGCTGTCGCGCTGGTCGCGACTCAAGCGCGGCGCCGGGGCTGTACCCGCTGTCGCTACGGACGAAGCCCCTCTCAGCCCCAAACCATCATTGGACGCGGCTCCGGGATCTGCCGCGTCTGCAGTGGCCAGTGGGCCAACCGCCGCTGCCGGGGATTTGCAATTGCCTCCGCTGTCGTCGATTTCGCTGAACACCGATTTCACCCCTTTCATGCAGGCCAAGGTGCCGGCGGCGCTGCGCCAGCAGGCCCTGAAAGCGTTGTTCCGCGAGCCGCACTTCAATGCGATGGACGGACTCGACACGTACATCGACGACTACACGCAGTTTGAACCGATCCCACCAGAAGTGCTGGAAAAGCTCTCCGCCTGGCAGGCGATCAAGAATCCGCCACAGATGGTGGTGGCCGACGGCGGCTATGCGGTCGATGTGACCAGCGACGAAGGGCGGGCGATTCTCGCTGCACGCGCTGCGCGTGACGCGGAAGACAACCCGCAGCAGGACAGTGCAGCCGAGACTGCTGCCGACTCGCCTGACACCCCGCCGCCCGCTTTGCATGCCAGGTATGGCACCCGTGTTGGCGACTTTTCCGCAGCCACGGCGACAGACCCCGAACCTGCGCTGACCGATCCCGTGCCTGATTCAGTGACCCCGGTACCCGCACACGCCGGCAGCACTGGCGCTGCGTCAGACAAACCACCTGCACCATGACCCGAAATGCTTACCTGTGCTCGTGCAATCGCACGATGCCCTTTGCCGCGACCGCGCTGACCGAGGCCGCGCGCGCTGCTGGCGCCGACCGCGTTGAGACTTTCGAGGCCATGTGCCAGCATCAGCTCGAACGCTTTGGTGCAGTCCTTGAAGGCGATGCCGTTGTGGCCTGCACGCAGGAAGCGCGCCTGCTGACCGAGGTGGCCGCCGATTTGCCCAAGGTATCGACTGTCCGCTTTTTCAATATCCGTGAGACGGCCGGTTGGGCCACAGAGGCACCGTTCGCGACGCCGAAGCTCGCTGCCCTGATTGCCAGTGCGATGTTGCCGGACGCCGAGCCCACCACGCAGGTGAGCTACAAAAGCGCCGGGCAGACGCTGATCATCGGTGCGCTGGCCGATGCGGTTGCCGTGGCCAATCTGCTGAAGGGGTCCGTATCGGTCAGTGTGCTGGCAACGACTACAGAGGGTGACACAGCCGGCGAGTTGCCCGCCACGCGAGATTTTGCGGTGGTCACTGGCTCCAAGGTCCGCGCGACGGGATGGCTGGGCGCGTTCGACGTGCAGTGGCAACAGGCGAACCCGATTGACCTCGACGCCTGCACCCGATGTGGCGCCTGCGTGAAGGCTTGTCCGGAGCAGGCCGTTGATGCCAGCTTTCAGGTCGATCTGCAGAAGTGCAAATCGCATCGTGCCTGCGTCGCAGCCTGCGGCGAGATTGGCGCGATCGATTTTTCGCGAATTGAAGCTGAGCGCAGCGGCCGTTTCGACATCGTGCTCAATCTCACCGCGCAACCGCTGTTCACGCAACACCAGCCGCCGCAGGGCTATTTTCAGCCTGGCGACGATGCCATGGCGCGTTTGCGTGCGATCACGGAAATCGTGGCGTTGACCGGTGAGTTCGAGAAGCCGAAATTCTTTGACTATCGCCCGCGCATTTGTGCGCATGGCCGCAACCGCAAGAGCGGATGTACGCAGTGCGTCGATGTTTGCTCTACGCGCGCCATAGCGTCAAGAGGTGACCAGATTGAGGTGTCGCCGCAGCTTTGCATGGGCTGCGGTGCCTGCACCACCGTGTGCCCATCCGGGGCGCTGAGCTACACGGTGCCGCGCGTGGCTGATCTCGGAGCGCAGATCAAGACGGTGCTGCGCACTTACCACCGTGCTGGTGGCAAGGATGCCATCCTGCTGCTGCACGACGGCGAGCAGGGCGCAGCAGCAATCGCCGCGTTGGCCCGCCACGGCGAAGGCCTGCCAGCACGCTGCATTCCGCTGGCGTTGCATCACGCGGCGGCAGCGGGGCTGGACGCGTGGCTCGGTGCCGTCGCCTACGGCGCCACCGAGGTCGCGGTGCTGGTCACACCGTCGGTGGCGCCGGAATACCTGATCACACTCAACGCGCAGGCCGCCGTCGCGAATCGCATACTCGCAGCGCTTGGCTATCAGGGGGCACGCGTCCGCATTGTGGATGAGCGCGAGCTGGCGTTCCCGGCCTGGGCCGAGACGCGCGGCCTGGGCGTACGTGTTGCGGCGGGCTTTAACCTGAGCAACGACAAGCGTGGGACGCTGGACGCTGTATTTGCTCATTTGCATGAGCATGCACCGACACCGGTGCCATTGATCGCGCTGGACGCCGGAGCGCCGTTCGGGGCGATCACGGTGGATGCGGATCGGTGCACGATGTGCCTGGCCTGCGCGGGCAGTTGCCCCGAGGGTGCGCTGGCTGACAACCCGGAGAAGCTGGAGCTCCGCTTTGTCGAGAGCAAGTGCGTGCAATGCGGCCTATGCCAGAAGACCTGCCCGGAACGGGCGATCACGCTGGTACCGCGACTTAACC